>Ga0207428_10000216_pt1 | contig 79777 bp, 81 predicted proteins | sample RhiMethybrSRZTD1_FD_187600 | JGI IMG/M metagenome (GOLD analysis project Ga0207428, IMG submission 187600) | Populus rhizosphere microbial communities from Tennessee, USA - Rhizosphere MetaG P. TD hybrid SRZTD1 (SPAdes) (version 3) | ecosystem: Host-associated > Plants > Roots > Rhizosphere >... | reverse complement strand
CAATATGCTTGGCGGTATATCCGGCTTCCGCGCCTGATCCCCGCGCGGTCGGCTTTGTGCGTGCGCCTTTGCCGCGGCCCCGTGCGGACGACCTTCCGGCGGGGGACAGATCAAAAAGATCGGGGTGCTTTGCGAGTTTTTTCCTGGTCGCTGTCTTGGCCATTGCAGCCTTCAATTAATGTCACGGCGAATCGGTTGCCACTATGCCATGGCTTTTCGAGCACAAAACCTGCGCTACACCGCTTAAGGACCGTTTAAAGCAGCATTGGGCCCCATTCCAGCCGTGTGTTTGCGGCCTGTGGAGGAGGGCAACTAAACGGTAACTCGCCCGTTATCAAGGCCATGGAGACAACGGTCGCCAAGCCAGGCCAGAATCATGCCGCGCCCAAGGCCGGTCCGAAACGTTCGGAGTCCGGCGATACCTCTCGCGCCGGGCGTGGTGCGCGGTTCGCGTTCGACCTCCGGGACCCTCAGCCCCTTACTAAGGTCGCCCAATTTTGGCGGACGGCGGGCCAGGCTGCGACCATCGGGATGTTCGTCATTCTGTTGATTGCAGCACTCAGCCTTGCCCGCCCGATATTGCTGCCGGTCGCCTCGGCCTTTGTCGTCACCATGATGCTCGGTCCGCTATCGTCACGAGCGGAGCGCTATCGTGTCCCCGCTCTGCTGTCGGCTCTCGTTTTTTGGCTTCTCGTCATCGCTGTCTGTTACGGGGTCGTCGTTCTCCTGGGTGCCCCGGCGGTGGATTGGATCGGCAAGGCACCGGACATCGGCCGCAGCATTCAGGAAAAAATGCATGTTTTGGATCGCCCATTGGCGGCATTGCAGGAGCTGCGAGACGTGCTGCTCCCGTCGGACAAAAAGGGGAGCCTTGGCGTCGACATCATGGCTTTCGTGCAGGCGGCCCTGGCGATCGTCACACCCGCCATCGGTCAGATGCTGATCTTTTTCGGCACGCTCTTTTTCATGCTGCTGGGGCGCTCCCAGTTGCGGCGCGTCCTGGTGGTGTTTTTCGAACGACGTGAATCGCGACTCCGAGCTCTCAAGATAATGAATGACATTGAGCACAATCTGACTGGCTATCTAAGCGTTGTGACCGTCATTAATGCCGCAGTCGGGGTGTGTGGAGGCGGGGCCGCGTGGATGGCCGGTCTGCCGGATCCGGTTGCCTGGGCCGTGCTCGCATTTATTCTCAACTTCATTCCGTATATCGGCGCGCTAATCGTTGAGGTCAGCATGTTTATGGTCGGGGTGGTGACATTTCCTACGCTCACCCAGGCGTTGCTGGCGCCGTTGATTTTTCTGGGCCTGGCGACACTCGAGGGGCACTTTATTACGCCCAGCATTATGGGTCACAGGCTCACACTCAATCCGCTTACGGTGTTCTTGGCGCTGGTCTTCTGGACATGGCTCTGGGGACCCGTAGGCGCGTTCCTGGCCGTGCCGCTGCTTATTGTCGCAATTGTCGTGATCGACCATCTCTTCCCGGAGGATGAGCCAGAGCTTCCGGCTTAGAGTGCTGGCGCACTCGTCGGTGTCGGGCTAGACACGATCGACAAAGTTTTTGCCAAACCCTCCCGATGGACCTTCCAGGCATTGCCCAAAACGTCGTCCAATTCGTCCACAATAATGGTGGTTGGGCGGTACCGATCGTTTTCGCCCTGGCATTCGGCGAGTCACTGGCCTTCATCTCACTCCTGATTCCGGCCTGGGGCGCGCTGGTCGCGATCGGGGCCCTGATCGGGCACAGCGGCATCAGCTTTTGGCCGATCTGGATTTCCGCATCGGTAGGTGCCGCGTTAGGCGATTGGCTGTCTTATTGGATCGGGCTCAAGCTCGAATATACGGTCGCGCACATGTGGCCGTTATCGCGCCATCCCGAACTCATTCCGCGCGCCGAAGCCTTCATGAAGAAGTGGGGCGTTGTCGGGATTTTTATCGGTCGGTTCTTCGGGCCGTTGCGGGCTTCCGTGCCCCTGATCGCCGGCATTTTCGAAATGCCGTTCTGGCAATTCCAGATTGCGAATTTCGTTTCCGCATTCGTCTGGGCGGCGACGCTGCTCACGATCGGTGACGTCATATCGAAAGCCATCATGTGGTTCTGGTAACCGCGCAAAAAACCGCCGGGCTTCGGTTTCATGCGAAGTACTGTGGAACGCTATTTCAGCGCGGCAACGCCGGCCATCGATACGACGTCGTCCTGTGAGCCTGTGCCGCCGCTCACGCCGATGGCGCCAACAATTTTGCCACCGACCACGAGCGGATTGCCGCCGCGCGAAGCGATAAAGTCGTTTCCAAGTGTCGGCAGATACGCAAAAAAGTCGCCTTTGCCGAGCAGCCGTTCGAACACAAGTGTCGGACGCCTGTAACGGGCCGCCGCGCGCGCCTTTTGTTGCGAAATACCCGTCGATGCATACTGGCAGTTGTCCTGCTTCTCGAAATAGACAAGATCGCCCGACGGCCCGACGATCGCGATGCACAGTGCATTCCAATTGCGCTTTTGAGCTTCCGCGATCGCCGCTGCGGCCGCCTTTTTGGCGGTTTCAATATTGATGGTCTCTCCATATGCCGCCGGAGTCATCGCGTCCGGCAAGTTTTCGTTCGGATTATTTGGATCGGCCGGTACCTGCGCAAAGACAGCCGTCCGAAGGCGGGGTGGAATAACGCCTGGCAAGGAAGTAGCTCCAGGCATCATGTCCGTTGCGACCTATGGCCATACACCGGGCCACAACTCACACATCGTCTCGTCGGGATCGGCAGCGGTCTATGTGCAGGCGGACGTAACCAACAATCCGGCGCTGTTCGTGCGCAATCCGGGCTGGCATGCGTTCTTTGACCAGGATGCCGCCATGGCGGAGGCTACGCGCAGGAACGTCTACGACATGCTGGCGACGGAGAAGATGATGGTGCAAGGCTTCCATTATCCGTTCCCGTCGGTTGCCTACATTGAGAAGACGGCATCCGGCTATCGTGAAACACCTGCACCATGGAATCCGACGATTTGACTTGAATGAGAGAGCAACGGCCGCCCATGCGGGCGGCCGTTGTTCTTGACCGGTGAAGGCGCGCGGCCTATATGCCCGCGCATGACGCCTGCTACAGCAAGTAAGCTCCGCCGCCGTGCCACCCTGGCACGGGCATAGCATTTGCGTCACCCGTGCCGCCGGATTTGAGGCTGCGGCACGTGTCCCCCATCGAAACCGCGCTGTTGGCCTTCTTCCGGTAGTTCTTTAAGACTTCTGGATAGGGATCGACTCATGGCCAACAAAGCGAAGATCGGTGTGCTGGGCGCCTCGGGTTATACCGGTGGCGAGCTCGTGCGCATGTTGCTGCGCCACCCGCGCGCCGAGATTGGTCTGTTGACGGCCGAGCGCAGTGCCGGCAAGGCGATGCGTGACGTTTTTCCGCATTTCTCGCCATTCACATTGCCGCAGCTTGTCGCGGTCGATGGGCTTGATTGGGCTGGCGCGGCGCTCGATGTCGCGTTCTGCGCCTTGCCGCATGCGACCACACAAAAGGTAATCAGGGAACTGCTGAAACAATCGCCGACAACGAAGGTGGTCGACCTCTCCGCTGACTTTCGCCTGGCGGACAGCTCGGCATACGCGAAATGGTACGGCCACGAGCATCACGCACCCGAGCTCCAGAAGGAGGCGGTCTACGGGCTCACCGAGATTCACCGGCGGGACATCAAGAAAGCGCGTCTGATCGCCAATCCCGGCTGCTACACAACCTGTGCGCAGCTTCCGCTCGTTCCCTTGCTCAAGAACAAAGCGATTGAGCTCGACGAAATCGTCATTGATGCCAAGTCAGGCATGACCGGGGCGGGGCGGGCCGCAAAAGAGGCCATGCTGTTCTCGGAGGTTTCGGAAGGCTTTCACGCATATGGCGTAGGACATCATCGGCACATGGCCGAGCTCGACCAGGAGTTTTCGCTGGCTGCCGGGCGAGAGGTAATCGTTACCTTCACGCCGCATCTGGTGCCAATGAACCGTGGAATCCTGTCGACGATCTACATTCGAGGACGGCGCGGTCGGACACCGGAAGATCTTCACGAGTTGCTTTTAAAGTACTACGTGAAGGAGCCGTTTGTACACGTACTGCCATTCGGCGAGACCCCGCAGACGCGGCACGTACGCGGTTCCAATATGACCTTCATTGGCGTGGCAAAGGACCGGCTTCCGGGCCGCGCGATTGTCGTTTCGGCACTGGACAATCTGGTCAAAGGCGCGTCCGGGCAGGCAATCCAAAACATGAACCTGATCATGGGCTGGCCCGAAACGATGGGACTCGAGCAGGTAGCGCTGTTTCCGTGATTTTCATCCGGGACGCCCGGTAGGGCTTAGCGGGAAATCCGGATAGACTGGTTGAGTCTGTTTCTGGATTCCGGGTTCGCTCACTGGCGTTCGCACTCTCCGGAATGACGAGGGAGCCCATGTTCGAGGTCCAGAACCAGCCACCCCCGCTCGAACCGTACAACCTGTTTGCAACCGACGTCGTGCTTCGCGATGCAGTCCGGCGAGAAGGCGCGGGCTGGGCGGAAAGCGAGCTGACTGCGTTGGGTGCGACCCTGGGCAAGCCCGAGACGATTCAGCTTGGCTACGACGCCAACAGGTTTACGCCGCAACTGCGCACTTTGGACCGTTATGGTCATCGACTGGACGAAGTCGAATTCCATCCCGCGTGGCATGAGCTGCTCGGGCTCGCGTTGAAATGCGGCCTCCATTCCAGTCCATGGGCAAATCCGAAGCCCGGCGCCCACGTCGCGCGGGCCGCGGGCACCTACATGCTCGGCCAAATCGAAAGCGGCGTGTATTGCCCGGTGGCGATGACTTACGGCTCCGTGCCGACGTTGCGGCACGCCCCGGGAATTGCTGCCGAATGGCTGCCCCGGATCTTTTCGCGCAACTACGATCGCAGCTTCCGCCCGGCAAAGCTGAAAACCGCGGCGCTCATCGGCATGGGCATGACGGAGAACCAGGGCGGCTCGGACTTGCGCACCAATATGACGCGCGCGGAGCCTGCAGGAGACGGCAGCTACCGCCTCTATGGCCACAAGTGGTTCATGTCGGCGCCGATGTGCGACGCCTTCCTGGTCCTGGCGCAATCCGGAAAAGGTTTGAGCTGCTTTCTGATGCCGCGGTGGACGCCCGGCGAGGAACGGAACGCCATTCGGATTCTTCGCCTCAAAGACAAACTGGGCAACCGTTCCAACGCCTCAAGCGAAGTGGAATTTCATGGCGCGTATGCGCAACTCGTCGGGGAAGAGGGGCGCGGTATTCCGACCATCATCGAGATGGGAAACTATACGCGGCTGGATTGTTGCATCGGCTCGTCGGGACTAATGCGGCAGGCGGTCGCGCAGGCCATCCATCATGCCCGGCATCGAACGGCATTTCAGAAAAAGTTGATCGACCAGCCGCTGATGACGAATGTACTGGCCGATCTGGCGCTGGAATCAGAAGGCGCAACTGTTCTCACCATGCGTCTTGCGCGCGCTTATGACGAAAGCGATGAGGCAGCGCAGGTGATCCGGCGGGTGATCACGCCGGCGGCAAAGTTCTGGATTTGCAAGCGGACGCCGTTTCTGACGTACGAGGCGATGGAGGTGCTAGGAGGGTCCGGCTATATCGAGGAGAGCATCATGCCGCGGCTCTATCGCGAGGCACCCGTCAATTCGATCTGGGAAGGCTCCGGCAATATCATGTGCCTCGATGTGCTGCGTGCGATGGAAAAAACTTCGAATGCCATCGACGTGCTGCGCCACGAGCTTGGGAACGGCAAGGATGCGCGGCTAAAGCCTTTTAATGAGCAATTGGAAAAGCGCTTGCTTGGCATTCGCGAGCGCAATGATGAGTCCCAGGCGCGCGCGCTCACGCGCGAACTCGTACTGGCCCTGCAGGCCGCGCTGCTGATAAGGCATGCGCCGCGCCCGGTCGCCGATGCGTTTTGCGCTTCGCGACTTGGCGCAGAAGCGGGCTCAACTTTTGGACTGCTTCCGCGCGGCCTGGATTTGCGTGCGATCACTGAACGCGCTGCGCCCGCGGATTAGAGCTTTCCGAAAACCGCCAAGACAAGCGCTGCCTGCGCGAGGAACCCAAGGGTAAATGCGATCGTGCGCAGAACGGGAATCCCTAGCGCGTAAAGGACAGCGTGCGCGAGGCGTGACCAGAAATAGACCGCGCAGGCGATGACCGTGCTCTGAGTGGAGTGGCCCTGCGCATCGAGGATGAGCACCAGCGGTGCAAAAATAATGAGATTTTCCACTGCGTTGGTGTGCGCGAAATAGAGCCTCTGCGCCCATGACGATTGCGGCTTGTCGCCCCGTGACGGATTGTCCATGCAGGCCCAAAGACCGCGCACCATGGCGCGATCGATCAGGTAAGGCACCCACATCACGCCGGTCAGGATGATTGTCAGCGTCAGCCACAACAGTTCCTTGGTCATTGCCGCTCCCCGTCATGATGGATTTCAGCCGCAGCATAATGGAAGCCTCGGCTGCTGTCCTGTCCGCGACGCATCGAATCCATCACGTCCAGCTTTTCACTTTCACATAGGAGCCGGGTGCAGCTTCCGTTGGCTTGAGCTTGCCGCCGCCGATCTTTCGCGCCGGGACCATCTTTTTATCTTGTGCCTTGAGCCATTCCAGCCAATCCGGCCACCACGAGCCAGGATGCTCGGTTGCCGTCTTTAGCCAGCTTTCGACGTTTGAGCCGCTGGGTTTTTCGCCGGTCCAATACTGGTACTTTGGCTTGCTGGGCGGGTTGATCACTCCGGCGATGTGCCCTGACCCTGCAAGAACATATTTTACCGGCCCGCCGAAAAACTGCGAACCGTACAGTACCGATTTTGCAGGGGCGATATGGTCTTCGCGGGTGGCCAGATTGTAGATCGGCACAGTCACCCTGTGCAGATCGAGAGTAACGCCTCCAATTTCCATCTCGCCCTTGGACAGCTTGTTGTCGAGATAGCAGGTGCGCAAATAGTACGAATGATTTGTCGCCGGCATCCGGGTGGCATCCGAGTTCCAGTAAAGGGTGTCGAATGGCAGCGGCTTCTTGCCGCGCATGTAGTTATTGACGACGTAGGGCCAGATCAGGTCGTTCGAGCGCAACATGTTGAACGTGTTCGCCATGCGCGACGCTTCCAGGTAACCCTGGGCCTTCATGTGCGTTTCGAGCTGCTGGATGCGCTCCTCGTCGACGAACACCATCAGATCGCCGGCATTGCTGAAATCGACCTGCGCTGCGAACAACGTCGCCGACTTGACGCGCTTCTTTTTCTTGGCAGCTAGGTAGGCGAGGGTGACCGAAAGGAGCGTGCCGCCCACGCAATATCCGACGGCGTTCACTTGTTTCTCGCCCGTTGCCAGCTCGACCTTGTCCAAAGCCTCGATCACCCCTTCGCGCATGTACTGTTCAAAGCTTTTTTGCGCGAGCCTTGCGTCGGGATTGACCCAGGACAGCACGAAAACCGTGATCCCCTGATCGACGCACCATTTGATGAACGATTTTTCCGGCGTGAGGTCGAGAATGTAGAATTTATTGATCCATGGCGGGACAACCAAAAGCGGGGTTTTCATCACCTGCTTTGTGGTCGCTTCGTACTGGAGCAACTGCATCAGATCGTTTTGGTAAACGACTTTGCCGGGAGTGACCGCGAGGTTGCGTCCTACGTCGAACGTGGATGGATCGGATTGACGGATCTTGAGTGTGCCTTCGCCTTCCTTGATGTCCTCCGACAGCATATGCATGCCGCGCACGAGATTTTCGGCATTCGAGAACAGCGTCTCACGCAGCAACTCGGGATTCGTCAATACAAAGTTCGAAGGCGAGATCGCGTTGGCGATCTGCCTGACGTAGAACTCGGCTTTTTTGCGCGTGCGCTCGTCAACGCCAGCTGCGTCCCTAACCAGCCGGTCGCCCCACTGCACAGTGAGCAGGTAAGCTTGCTTGAGAAAATCGAAAAATTGATTCTGCGACCACTCCGGATCCGCGAACCGCTTGTCCTTTAAATCCGGAGCGGCAACCGGTTCTGACTGGTCACCCGCCATGCGCTTGACGGCACCGGCCCAGAGATCGAGATAGGCGCGACCGAGGCTGGTCTGCAGCTCGAGCGCGCGCCCGGGATCGGTCAGCCAGTATTCCGCCACCCGGCCGAGCGACTTGACCGCGTCGGTGATGTCCTCGGCGACTTCAGTTTTGATCTTGCCTTCTTCGCGCGGCTTCAAATACGCGGCGAGCGCCTTGCCGCCTTCCTCGATCAGGCGGGCAATATTACGCGATAACGCCTCGATATCGACGTTGCCGAGCTTGTTGAGGTCCGTCGTTGGCTTGTCCATCGCCTTCGCTCAGTCTTTCGACAGAAGTGTCTGGCCCGCTGGCGTCGCGCAAACTGCATTTCATCGCATGGTTTCGTCGTGCTTGCGGTAACTCGCGGGTTACCTTGCTGTGGCCATATTAGCCCGCTAACAAGGTTAGGATATAATCCATTGAGTCCACATCAGTTTCCCGATCAGCGGCACATCTTGCGGTGCACATGAGACGTGTGTTCGAGCGAATTCTGCGGATTGCAGGTTTGGGCCTGCTCGCGGCACTTGGGGGCTGTTCCGCCGGTCCAATCATTGACCGCTTGCCCGGCGACCTGGGGCTGCCAGCCGGCGCCCCGGCGCGTCCTGAAAAGCCACTCGAATACCCGGCCGTGCATGACATGCCGCCGGCCCGGTCCTCGGTCCCGCTGACCGAAGAAGAGCAGGTCAAGGCCGAAAAGGAACTGACCGCCCTGCGAGACCGGCAGGAAGGGCGTTCGCCGGCCAGCAAGAAAGGCGCCGGAGCGGCCAAAAAACCCTCAGCTGCCGGCCAAAACGGGCAGACCACTGGCGCGAAGCCGAACCCGTGATAAAAGCCAGCCGGGGCAACTGCGGGCTGGAAGGGCAGCCGACCTTTAAGGTTTGAGCCGATGGAAGAATTTTACCGCATTCTTCGTTTGCCTCCCTATGTGTTCGAGGAAGTGAACAAGGCAAAGGCAAAGGCCCGCAATGCGGGGGCGGACATCATTGACCTCGGCATGGGCAATCCGGACATGCCCGCGCCGCCGCATGTGATCGAGAAGCTCAAGGAGACTCTCGGCAAGCCGCGCACCGATCGATATTCAGCTTCGCGCGGAATTCCCGGACTGCGTCGCGCGCAGGCGGCCTACTACGATCGCCGCTTCGGCGTGAAGCTCAATCCCGAGACCCAGGTCGTCACTACGCTCGGTTCAAAGGAAGGTTTTGCGAATGTCGCCCAGGCCATCACCGCGCCTGGCGACGTCGTGCTTGTTCCAAACCCAAGCTATCCCATTCACGCGTTCGGTTTTCTGATGGCGGGCGGCGCTATTCGCTCGGTACCGTCGGAGCCGACTCCGAATTTCTTCCACACGCTCGAACGTGCGATTGTGCATTCGATCCCGAAGCCCCGGGCTGTGGTGGTCTGCTATCCGGCCAATCCCACCGCCTATGTTGCGACGCTCGACTTCTACAAAGACCTGATCGCTTTTGCGAAAAAGCACGAGATCCTCGTGCTGTCCGACCTCGCCTATGCGGAAGTCTACTTCGACGGAAATCCTCCGCCTTCGCTGCTTCAGGTTCCTGGCGCGAACGACATTGCGGTCGAATTCACCTCGATGTCGAAAACATTTTCGATGCCCGGGTGGCGAATTGGTTTCGCTGTGGGCAACGAACGCATCATCGCGGCGCTCGGCCGGGTAAAGTCCTATCTCGACTACGGCGCCTTTACGCCGGTGCAAGTGGCGGCCACAGCCGCGCTCAACGGGCCAGATGAGTGCATCAGGGACATGCGCGCAACGTACAGGCGTCGGCGCGACGTGCTGGTCGAGAGCTTTAACCGTGCCGGCTGGCATGTGCCTTCGCCCCGCGCCTCCATGTTCGCGTGGGCGCCGATCCCTGAACCCTTCAAGGGTCTCGGCAGCGTGGAATTTTCCAAACTCCTGGTGGAAAAAGCCGAAATCGCGGTGTCGCCTGGAATTGGTTTTGGCGAATACGGCGAAGGGTTTGTCCGCATTGCATTGGTCGAGAACGAGCAGCGCATTCGCCAGGCCGCGCGTAACGTCAGGCGCTTCCTGGAAAATGCGCCGGAGCAGCTGCACAACGTCGTTCCGCTCGCGACGCGACGCTAACTACGGGCTCCTTTATGGCTTCAGCCCGGGCGCATGATACCCAAGAGCGTGTCCTCGACCCCTATCGGGGGTCGGAACCGGCTTTCGGTTGAAATCATGCGCAATCAATCTCTCAAAGTAGGTGTCGCCGGTCTGGGCACGGTCGGTGCCGCACTTGTTTCCCAGGTTGCGCATCAGCGCGACGCGTTGTCTGCGCGCTGCGGCCGCCCAATCGAAATCGTCGCGGTCAGCGCGCGCTCACGCGGCAAGGACCGCGGCTTCGATCTCAGGAAAATGAAATGGTTCGGCGATCCGCAGGCGCTCGCCCGTGAACCCGGCATCGATGTATTTGTCGAACTGATCGGTGGAGGCGGGGATCCGGCCAAGGGATCGGTCGAAGCCGCGCTTTCGTGTGGCAAGTCCGTCGTGACCGCAAACAAGGCCTTGCTTGCCCGGCACGGCGTCAGGCTCGCGGCCATGGCGGAAAGCAAGCACGTGGCCCTAAATTTTGAGGCGGCGGTCGGCGGCGCCATTCCGATCGTCAAGACATTGCGTGAAGGAATGGCTGGCAATTCTTTCGAGCGCATCTACGGTATCTTGAACGGCACCTGCAACTACATCCTGACTCGGATGGAGCAGGAAAAAATGACGTTCGCCGAATGCCTGAAAGAAGCGCAGCGGCTCGGCTATGCCGAAGCCGATCCCAGCTTTGATATCGAGGGCCACGACACCGCGCAGAAACTTGCCATCCTGGCAAGTCTCGCATTCGGCAACAAGGTTGACCAAAGCGCGATCTACGTGGAGGGCATTTCTTCGATCACGCCCGCCGATCTTTCCGCCGCCGATGAGCTCGGGTACCGCGTGAAGCTTCTCGGCGTGGCGGTCAAGACACAGAAGGGCATAGAGCAGCGCGTGCATCCGACCATGGTTCGCAAGGACTCCGCGATCGCCCAGGTGATGGGCGTGACCAATGCCGTGACGGTCGATGCGGCTGACATCAATCCCCTGACGCTGGTAGGACCCGGGGCCGGGGGGGCGGCGACCGCCTCGGCCGTTTTGTCAGATATTGGCGACATCGCACGGGGCATCCGCACTGCTCCGTTCGGAAGGCCGACCGCGCGGCTGGGGGACGTGCGAAAGGCGCCGATGCAACGGCATGAAGGCGGCTATTACATTCGACTGGTCGCCCGCGATAAGCCGGGCACCGCAGCCACCATTGCCAAAAGGCTTGCCGAGCAGGACATTTCAATCGAATCCATTGTGCAGCGCCATGATCCGGCACATGTGGGTCGAGATATCAAGGCGGGTTCCGTCCCCGTTATTCTCATTACTTATGCAACTAGTGAGGATGCCGTGCGTAAGGCTCTTGCGGCGGTAGGGCGCGATAGGGTGATCTCAGGCAGGCCACAGGTCATACGGATTGAGAAGAACTGAACGACCTGTCGGCGGAGGATCGCGTTTCTGAGGGGAGCGTCAAAATGCCAAGCATTACCGTCCAGCCGGAATTATTGCTGGAACGCATTCTCACTCTCGAAATCGTGCGCGTCACCGAACGCGCGGCTGTGTCCTCGGCGCGCTTGCGCGGGCATGGCAAGGACAAGGCTTCCGATCAGGCCGCAGTCGACGCCATGCGCCGCGAACTCAACAAGTTACCGATCGACGGCACCGTCGTCATCGGAGAAGGCGAGATTGACGAGGCGCCGATGCTGTTCATTGGCGAGAAAGTCGGCACCAAGCATGGCCCGAAGGTCGACATCGCGGTTGATCCGCTGGAAGGCACGACGCTTTGCGCCAAGAACATGCCGGGGGCGATTGCCACCATCGCGATGGCCGATGCCGGCACGCTCCTGCACGCACCGGATTGCTACATGCAAAAGATCGCAATCGGCCCAGGTTGTCCGAAGGGTACGATCGATCTCGATGCTCCGGCCGACGAAAACATCGTAAATCTCGCGCGGGCCAAGGGCGTCAAGCCTTCTGAGATTACCGCTCTCTTGCTCGACCGGCCGCGCCATGCCGACATAATCGCCGCGGTGCGCAAAACTGGTGCCGCGGTCAGCCTGATAAGTGATGGCGACGTGGCCGGCGTGATCCATTGCGCCGAACCGAAAACGGGCATCGACATCTATCTGGGCATCGGCGGGGCACCTGAGGGCGTGCTGGCCGCGGCGGCGCTGCGTTGCATCGGCGGGCAGATGCAAACAAGATTGATCATCGATACCGAGCAATTACGTGAGCGCACGCTGCAAATGGGTATCAAAGACCCGAGGCGTAAGTACGAGATTGACGATATGGTGAAGGGCGACTGCTTGTTTGCCGCCACCGGGGTCACCAGCGGCGCCATGCTGAGCGGGGTAAAATTCGGCAAGGACGTCATTGAAACCGAAACGGTAGTGATGCGCTCGGTCACCGGCACGGTGCGTCGCGTATTGGCCGAGCATCGGCAGTTCGACAAATTTCATCTCGACTAGTTCGTCGGGCGCTTGCCGAAGCGCCTGATCAGGTCCACCCAGTACTGCGTAGTCCGTAATTGTGCGATTCGGGCCGGCACTTGCTGCCGGCACTCTGGTGATTGAGCGATGGCAGCAGTCCCCGCAATGTCATTGAAAAATTCCGATCGCCATTTCCTCGGCGTGGATCAGTCCCTGACCGGGCGCGCATGGCGCGACCGTCTCGACGAGCGAGGATCAGCGCGGGCGCTCACCATCGCGCAGCGCCACGGGCTCGACGAATTGCTTGCGCGCGTTCTGGCCGGGCGAAACGTCGATCCGGACCAGGTCGACAGCTTTCTTGATCCCACCATCAGGCGATTGATGCCGGATCCGAATACATTGACCGACATGGATGCGGCATGCGTGCGCATCGCGGACGCAATTGTAAGGGGCGAAAGCATTGCAATATTCGGCGACTACGACGTCGACGGCGCGACTGCATCAGCTCTGTTGTGCCGATATCTGCGTCAATGCGGCCTCGATCCCATCGTCCATATCCCTGACCGCATCTTCGAGGGTTACGGTCCGAACAAGGAGGCTATTCGTTCGTTTGCCGAACGGGGCGCAAAATTATTGATCACGGTCGATTGCGGGGTCACGAGCCTCGAACCGCTCGGCGAGGCGAAAAAACTTGGCCTCGATACCGTTGTGATCGACCATCATCAAGCCGACGAGGAATTGCCGCTAGCCGCCGCCGTCGTCGACCCCAATCGCGTCGACGACCTTTCGGGGCTTGGCCACCTTGCCGCCGTGGGATTGGTGTTCCTGACGCTCGTTGCGGTGACTCGTGAACTGCGCCGGCGGAATTTCTGGAACGTCGCGCGGAGCGAGCCTGACCTTCTTTCCTTTTTGCATTTGGTTGCGCTCGGCACGGTCGCCGATGTTGTTCCGCTGCATGGCCTTAACCGCGCCTTTGTTGCGAAGGGATTGATCGCACTGAGGCGGCGCGAGCACCCTGGCATGACGGCGCTTATGGATGTGGCGCGGCTCAACGGGCCACCTGAGCCGTGGCATCTCGGGTTTATGCTGGGGCCGCGGATCAACGCCGGCGGTCGCATCGGCCGGGCCGATCTTGGCGTTCGCCTTCTTTTGGAGGAAGACCCGACCGAAGCCGCCCGCCTCGCCAGCGAACTCGACCGTCTCAATCGCGAGCGCCAGCAAATTGAGCAGTCGGCGCTGGTGCAAGCGGAAGCCGAAGCGCTCGCAGCGCTGGGTCTGGAGGAGAAGGGGGCGGTGGTTGTCACCGCCGCGCAAGGCTGGCACCCGGGGATTGTCGGGCTCGTCGCGGCGCGCCTGAAGGAACGTTACGCGCGGCCGGCTTTTGCGATTGCGCTGGAGGGCGGGGGGATTGGCACAGGTTCGGGGCGCTCCATCGCGGGAGTGGATCTTGGCCGCACCGTCCGGCTGGCCGTGCAGGAGGGGTTGTTGCTCAAGGGCGGAGGTCATGCAATGGCCGCCGGGGTGACCCTGAAAAAGGATGCGCTGGCGCCGTTCCGTGCCTTTCTCGAAGACAAACTCGGGGAGCCGGTCGAAGCCGCTCGCCGCGACAGCGCCTTGCTGATCGACGGAGCGGTGGCGGCCGGAGGGTTCAATTTTTCCCTCGCGGATCTGTTGACGCGCGCCGGACCATTCGGCGCGGGGAATCCGGAGCCGATACTTGCGCTTCCGGCGCATACGCTCGTTTATGCGGAGCCGCTCGGGGACAATCATATCCGCGCACGTCTTCGCTCAGGGGACGGAAAGTTCGTCAACGCAATCGCGTTCCGGGCCATGGGCCAAGCCCTGGGCAGAGCATTGCTGGATAATCGCGATCGCGCCGTGCATGCAGCCGGCCACATTGCGGTCGACCGCTGGCAGGGCGAGGAACGCGTTCAAATGCGCCTGGTGGATTTGGCGGCGAGTTGATCTCCGGCCCGGGCCGGCAATTGCCGAAAAGATGATAGTCTCGTCGGTCACGGGCGATTCGTGCGCCCAAACTTTTGTGCACGCGTGCTCCGGCTTTCACGGAACAAAGGGGGCGCTCATGGCACGTAATTTCGGCTTGGTCGCGAAAGCGAAGTCACTCTACGCTGACGATATCGAAGCGCAAACGGACCGCCGCGAATGGATCGTTACGTTTCTCGGGACGTCGTTGGCGGTGCTGATCGTGGGGGCGATCGCCGTCTTGATGGGGATGGCTTAGCATTCACGGGGCTCGTTGGGGCAGCACCGTCGTCCTCGACGGGCACGAACGCCTTGCGCGCCTCGGAGGCGAACTGCCTCTGCCACAGCACGATCATGATGCCGGCGGTAGACAGCGCGAAAGGTATTGGGCCGACGAACCAGCCCAGATAACCAAGCGCAAAGAAGAATGCGCGTTGGCCGCGATTGAAGTGGCGGCCCGCGTCGCCACATAGCCGTGCCGCCCGGTGCGCGAACGCCTGTGCAGCCGGGGTCTCTTTCTGATCGGGCGGCGGAGCCGCGCCGACCATGATGGCGAAATAGTTGAACAGCCGGTACGACCAGGCGAACTTGAAGAACGCGTACACGAAAATCACAATCAGCCCCATCATCTTGAGATCCCACAGGTTGCGCGAGGGCGTGGCGCCGAAGGGCAATAGCGCCATGACGGTCATGATTTCTTCGCTTGATCGAAGAAGCGTGAGTGCGCCCCCGATGGCGATCAAACTGGTTGAGGCGAAGAACGCCGCCCCATTTTGCAGGGCCGCCGTCACCTGGGCATCGACCATGCGCATGTCGCGTTCGAGCAGGCGCTCCATCCATTCGTCGCGGTAGCGGTTCATGAGGGCGTTGAGCCCGGTGCGTCCTTTCGCCGACCGTTCGATTACGATCGAGTAAACGATCCAGGCAGCGACGAACCAGATGAAGGCGGCGAGGTCGGGAAGGCTGAGGACGGTCATCGGTTTCGAGTCGCTGTTTCCGGGAATGTTGCCCTCATGGGAAGCCGGCTTCAACCGCACCGCTTGAGTGCGGGGCGGGGCTCTGTCACCATGACGCTCCGGGGAGAGAAGCAATGTCGCAAGCGATCACGACCGGATACAAGACTTTATGCGAGGCCGCGGAACGGGAGATCGAGACCTTGCCGGTCGAAGAGGCCATTAGGCTCGCGGGCCGTGAGGACACCGTGTTGGTCGATGTTCGCGATGTCCGCGAGTTGGAGCGCGATGGACGCGTGCCAGGTGCCTTCCATTGCCCGCGAGGGATGCTGGAGTTCTGGATCGACCCACAAAGCCCGTATCACAAACCCATATTCGCCCAGGATAAGAAGTTCGTGTTCTTTTGCGCCGGCGGCTTGCGTTCCGCGCTTGCCGCGCAGACCGCGCAGCACATGGGCCTTAGGCCGGTGGCGCATATCCATGGTGGATTCAGTGCCTGGAAAAAGTCGGGCGGACCGGTAGAGAGCGCGCCTGCGCAGTCGAAGTGACCGCCATTCGCCCGATTGCTGGAATCGATCAGAACAAATCGCTTGTCCGCCGCGGCTAGCTTTTGCAATTTTGACGCCTGGATACCGAATAGAAGCGAGGCGGTCATGGCGCTGAAATTGATCATCGGCAACAAGAACTATTCGTCATGGTCGATGCGGCCGTGGATCGCAATGAAAGTGGCGAACATTCCGTTCGAGGAGACGGTGATCTCGCTTGACGCGCCCAACTTCAAGCAAGTCGTCGGATCTGCGTCCGGCAGCGCGAAGGTGCCGGTCCTCATCGACGGCGATATCCGGGTGTGGGAATCGCTGGCAATTCTGGAATATCTAGCGGAAAAATTCCCGCAGGCACGGCTTTGGCCTACGGACAGCGCGGCACGGGCGATGGCGCGCGTCATATCCAGCGAAATGCACGCTGGCTTTGTGCCGCTGCGACGGCACATGCCAATGAACATGTGGCGGCCGGTCAAAAAGCGTGCACTGACCGCCGAGGTCGAGGCAAACATCAGGCGTATCGAAGCAATCTGGGCCGACTGCCGCGCGCGCTTTGGCGCAAAGGCGGATGGGGCCTTCCTGTTCGGGCAATTTGGCGCAGCCGATGCCATGTACGCGCCGGTAGCGGCGCGATTGCACACCTATGGAGTCGACGTTGCCAAAAATTCACGCAGCTATATGGAGGCCGTCATGGAGCTGCCGGCCTGGCGGGAGTGGCGCGCTGCCGCGATCACAGAACCATGGGTCCTGGCCGAGGACGAGGTCGATTGGCCGACAGTGCTGAAAAACTAAGCGCAGTTCGGCAGCTCCGGATCAGGCAGCGCTTTTTCTCAAGCGCTCGACCAACTCCTCGATAAAGGGGCGCTGTCCCGGCAAAATTTTTCTGCGCGCTGAGGGAAGGGCAAAATAGGCAATACGGTCGATCTCCGGAAAATTTTGCAGCTTGCCCGAGCGCGGAGGCCATTCCATCTCGAACGTGTTGCTGGAGAAGCGAGCGAGATCGAAATCCGCCTCGAGCGCGAATGCATGCACGGTTTTCCCGCTCTTTTGACGCAAGGGCGTGAGGGCGATGAATGGGCCTTCAGCGACGAGACCGGTTTCCTCGTTGAATTCTCGTCTGGCGCAAGACAGCAGATCCCCCGATTCGACATTCCCTTTGGGAATGGACCACGCGCCGTCGTCCTTGTTGCGCCAATAAGGGCCCCCGGGATGCGCGAGCAGGAGTTCGAATCGCGGCTCGCGGCGAAAAACAAGAATGCCGGCGCTGACTTCGGATCGGCGTGACATGGAGTGAATTTACCAGGGCCGTTCTATGGAATTGGTCACATGCTCGCGGTCGGGAGAGGTAAAGCAGACACCGATGCAGAGATACGGCAAATCCGGATGAGGGTTGTGTCCGCGGTGAAATTTGGCAATCGGCTCGGAATAGCACTCGCCGGCCTTCGCCTTCACCAGCACGCCCTCCTGAAAGTGCGCCTCGAAGATGCCCTGCAAGGCGACAAAGAAGGCGGCGCCATTATGGCAGTGCCAGTTTGTGTAGCCTCCTGGCACGATCTCGGCATTGTAAATTTGCACCTTGACCTGGGGGTCTCTCGGCAACGAGCTGTAAAGAGCATCGAAAAGCAAATTCCGGTGGAAGCCGTGGCCGGGCGGCACGATGCCGTCGAGTTTGAGCTTGAGGTCCCGGTAGTCGTGCACCCGAGCTTCCATCGCTACCTCCCGTGTCAGCGAACACCAGCCTAGTGTTGGGCAACGGGAAGGTGAAGCACGCACCCCAGTGAAAGGCCCGGCGCACCCGCCAAGCTTATCAGCATGAAGCCCATGCCGGTTTTCCGGCATGGGCTTTTTCGCTTCGTTTCCCCGCGTGATTATTGCTTGGAGCCGGTCGTGCTCTTGTTCGGATTTGGCGAACAACTCAGGTTTTGTGGCTTCGCATCCTTTTCGCAGGCAGCCATGCTCGCATATTTGCAATTCAGTCCACCGCCTCCTGACATGTTGATGCAGAACGCGGAATTTCCAACTGTTTGGGCTTTTTGCATGCTCCCCGATGGCGAACCCATGGTGCCTTGCGCTTGAGCGACAGAAATGCCCGCGATGATTGCGGCGACGGCGGTGAGGGTGGTCAACGTCTTCATCGTCTGGCTCCTTGTTGGATGGCGCCGGCTTGCGGCAATCGGAACAACGGAAGGAGCAGGACCGTGTTCCCAGAACCGGCAACGGTTTTGGAAAAAATTTTTAAAATGCGGTGAGAAAATGGCGGCGGCCGGGATTACTCCCGGCCGCCGGCACACGGTTATCGCTACTGAGAGATTACGCCTCAATGATAGCGACAATCTCGTGCGTGCGCGGATTAACGATTACGATCTGATCACCCACCAGGATGTAATCATATCCACGCCATTCCGGATAGATGACGATCACTTCCTGCGGGAGCGAATGCAGGCGCACGTCGGCCGGAATGCGGGTTCCGACGCTGACCGATACGTTCAACCTGACCGATTCCACCTTTTGCGATTTGATGACCGAACTGATCTTTGTGCGTTGCTCGGTCGTCAGCTTGGCTGACCCAGCCGCACCCTGGCCGGTGGTGGTGCGATTTTGCTCCGTGCCACTCGGGGTTTGGGCCTTTTGCTCGGTCTTGGACGCGCCATTTGTGTCAGACTTTCCGGTTGCGGCGCCTGGCTTGCTGTCCTTGTCCATGGACCGTGCGGGAGCCTGCGCCTTCTGGTCAGCATCGGACTTGGGCGCCTGCCCAGTGGTTGACTTTGAGTCTGGCGTCGCCTGCCCAGTTGTCTGGGGCGATTTCTGTTGATCCTTCAACGACGGCGCCACCTTCTCGGCCGGCGCATTCTGCTGCGCTGCAGGGGCGCGCTCAGGCGTCTCTTTAGTCATCTGCGCCGAAGCAGCGCCCGCGGTTAACAGCAACGCGGCCGCAACGGTCGACAATAGTTTGGCTTTCCTCACTTATGCCTCCTCTGGATGCCCCCGAATTCCCGAGTGCTCGAGCCCTCGTCGGAACGAAACGTTCGCGGCATTGACCGGTTCCGAAGATTACGGAATCGCAATGACGCGCCATTGCGTTCCGGGTTCCATCAAGGCACTTTCCTGTCAGGGGAGGGCGCATTGCGGATTCTCTCGACATCGATCGACAAAAATGCCGCCGATTTCCGCACGAACGCGGAGCGCATGCGCGCATTAGTGGCTGAATTGAAAAAGCGACGGGCCGATGCGGCCTTGGGCGGCTCGGAAAAGGCGCGCGAACGACATGTTGGGCGCGGGAAACTATTGCCTCGCGACCGCGTGATGAACCTAATTGATCCCGCTTCGCCCTTTCTCGAGCTCTCGCCTCTTGCGGCCAACGGCATGTATGACGACGACATTCACGCCGCCGGCTTAATCACCGGGATTGGTCGTATCGAGGACCGGGAATGTGTGGTGGTCTGCAATGATTCCACCATCAAGGGCGGCACCTACTTTCCGATGACGGTAAAAAAGCATCTGCGCGCGCAAGAGATTGCGCGGGAGAATAGATTGCCCTGCATCTACCTGGTCGATAGCGGCGGCGCCAACTTGCCACACCAGACGGAGGTTTTCCCTGACCGCGAGCATTTCGGCCGCATCTTCTACAACCAGGCCACCCTTTCTTCCTTGGGCATCCCTCAAATCGCAGTCGTGATGGGCTCGTGCACGGCAGGGGGTGCCTACGTGCCGGCGATGTCGGACGAAACGGTTATCGTGCAGAACCAGGGCACTATCTTTCTCGGCGGCCCCCCGCTGGTGAAGGCCGCAACCGGCGAGGTGGTCAGCGCCGAAGAGCTGGGTGGTGCCGATGTCCATGCGCGCAAATCGGGAGTGGCAGACCACTACGCGCAAGACGATCATCATGCGTTGAGCATCGCGCGCCGCATCGTTGCAAATTTGAATACAAGAAAGAAAGTCGACATTACCCTGATCAAGTCGCGCGATCCGGCGCTCGATGCGGCGGAGCTCGATGGAATTGTGCCCGTCGACCTGAAGAAACAATACGACGTGCGGGAGGTCATCGCGCGCATCGTGGACGCATCGGAGTTCGACGAGTTCAAAGCACTATACGGGACGACGCTGGTTGCAGGCTTTGCCCATATTCATGGGATTCCTGTCGGCATTCTCGGCAACAATGGCATTCTGTTTTCAGAGAGCGCGCTGAAGGCAGCGCACTTCATCGAGCTTTGCTGCCAGCGCCGCATTCCATTGCTCTTCATGCAGAATATCGTCGGCTTCATGGTCGGTCGCGATTACGAGGCCGGCGGCATCGCCAAGGATGGCGCGAAGATGGTGACCGCCGTGGCCTGCGCGCAGGTGCCGAAGATCACGCTGATCATCGGGGGCTCTTATGGTGCCGGCAACTATGGCATGTGTGGCCGGGCATACGGGCCGCGCTTTCTGTTCACATGGCCCAATGCTCGCATCTCGGTGATGGGCGGCGAACAGGCGGCGAGCGTACTGGCGACCGTCAAGCGAGACAATATTGAAGCAGCCGGCGACAAATGGTCGGAAGTCGAGGAAGAAGAGTTCAAGCAGCCACTGCGTGAGCAGTTCGAGCACGAAGGCAATCCTTATTACGCCACCGCTCGTCTTTGGGATGACGGCATCATTGCGCCGTCCGAAACCCGCCGCGTGTTGGCGCTCGCCTTTTCTGCCGCACTCAATGCGCCCGTGACGGAAACCAAGTTCGGGGTGTTCAGGATGTGAGTCGGCGCTGTACCAGCGTTCATCGGCCAAGTATCCCGACGACCGTATCCCAGTTCACGAAGGGCTGCTGCGGACCTGCTTTGACCATCCCGGTGTCATGGACATAAGCACTGCCCAGCATCAGCGCTGCACCAACAAAAACGCCCAGGATGAATTTCATGCGTTGCCTCCCCGTTTGGCTGCAAGTCTCGAATCTACGTAAGGGAGTCTTATATTGTTTCGTGCCACCGGCGGCGGTAATACCAGCCGCTAGCAATGCAAGGGCGAGCCTGCTGGCGACGCGGGCTTTTGCCGCTGCGGGATTTTGAATTAGACAAATTCCAAAGTTTTTTCCGCAGCTTGCAATGCTGCTCGCGCAATGACAGAGATGCGATTGCGCGCGCCTCTGCGCTTCGCGAAGCGAGAACGCTCTATGCGTCACCGGATGATTGCCGTCCTTGTCGCTGCAATGTTGCCGTTTGCCGCAGGCGCACAGGAAACACAGCCAGCCAAGGATGCTCCGAAAGAAGCCGCAAAAGATTTGCCAAAGACTTATTTGCCCGGACTTGAGCAGTTTATGAATGTGATCCTGATCGAGCACAACAAGCTCTGGTTTGCCGGGCAGGCGCGTAACTGGCCACTCGCCGCATACGAGCTCGGTGAGATCAAGGAAGTCATGTCCGACGTGCAGGATCACATACCAACGTTCAAGAACCTTCCGCTCGCCGACATGCTCGACGCCGTCATTACCAAGGAAATCGCCGCGCTTGAGAAGGCGATCGATGCAAAGGACTTCAAGACCTTTGCATCGGGCTATGATCAGCTCACAGCGGCATGCAATGCATGCCATCAAGGCACTGAAAACGGCTTTATTGTCATCAAGCGCCCGACCCGGCCCGCCTTCACAAATCAGGATTACAATCCACGCAAATAGGAGCGGTCACCTAGCCACGGTCGCGACCGTAGCCTGCTGCATGAGTGCATGATAAGGCAGGCCATGACCGCTCCGGACGACCTCAAGCAGCTTGCGCCGACAGGGAAATTGCGTGGTGGGGTCGTCACTGCGCCTGCCGCCTCTGCCTTTTTCACAATCAGGGAGGGCAAGGGCGAACTGAGGGGCGTCACAGTCGACCTGATCCGCAGCTTCTCCACCGCACTGAAACTGCCGCTTGCGCTGCAGGTCTACGACAATTCCGGGCAAGTCACGGATGCCGTAGCCAAGGGGGAGTGCGACGTTGCTTTCATGCCACAAGACGCCGAACGCGCGAAACGCGTCGACTTCGGACCGGTCTATTATTTCATTGAAAGCACTTACCTGGTGCCGGCGGGGTCGGCGATCAAAGAAATCGACGAGGTCAATCGACCAGGGCGCCGGATTATTGCCATCTCAAACACCACGACCGCACGCAGTGCGCGCCGCACAGCACCAAGCGCCAACGTCGAGGAAGTTGCGAGCGTCGAGCAGATGACTGAGTTGGCGAAGCTGGGGCAGGGCGACGCATTTGCGCTCTCGCACGATTCCTTTGCAGGGCTGCTGCCAAAATTGCCCGGTGCGCGCGTGCTGCCGGGCAATTTCCAGCAGACCGGCATCGCGATCGCGGTGCCCAAAGGACGACCGGTTGCGCTCAAGATCGCCAGCGAACTGCTCGAAATTGCGAAAACGTCGGGAGTGGTGCGACGCGCTCTTGATGCCGCCGGATTTCCCGAGGCTTCGGTGGCGCCCTAAATTCAAAATGTGATGATGACATTGCCAATAGTGCCGCGCTCGACAGCTTCGTGCGCGGCAACGGTATTTGCCAGAGCAAAAGTGGGGCGGGCTATCCGGTTGAGCAACCCGCTTCTCAGGGCATCGGTCACGGCTGCCACCGCGCGCTCGCGTTCGCGCGCATCAAGCTCGTATACGAGGAAGAATTGCAGGTGGACAGAATTGACGAGACAAAACGCAGCGGGCAGAACCGCTTCGGGTCCTGTGCCGTAAACGACGACGGTACCCTTTGGCCGCAGCACGCCCGGTATCAGCTTGGCGTTCGCACTGAGATCCATCTCAATCACCGCGTCGACGCCGCGCTTCCCGGTGATCTCCATGACGCGATCACCGACATTCTCTCGCTTGTAGTCGATGATGTGCTGCGCCCCGGCTTCCTGCGCGATCGCGGCTTTCTCCGGCGAGGAAACAGTCGCTATGACCTTTGTGCCTCGCGCTCTTGCAAATTGAATAACGTAGTGGCTGACGGAGCCGGCGCCACCTGCCACCAATAGCGTCGTATCCTTCGATGCACTTGCGAGGACGACAGCGTGCACAGCCGTCATTGCAGGAATTCCCAGGCATGCGCCGGCTTCAAATCCCACATTTCCTGGCAATGCCACGGCTTGCTCGGACGGCAGCACGATAGATTCGGCCGCGGTGCCGAATGCACGCTTCCATTGTCCGTTCCAAATCCAAACCCTTTCGCCGATGCGGGACCTTGATACGCCGTCGCCGACTTCATCGATTACGCCGGCGCCGTCGCTATGCGGAATGACTCGCGGGAAAGCGATTTTGCGGGTGGTGCCCTGGCGTGACTTTACGTCGGACGGATTGACGCCCGAAGCAGCTAGCTTGACCCGTACTTCGCCAGGGCCGAGGCGAGGCGTTTCAATCTCACCGATCTGCAACACTTCGCGAGCGCCGCCGTTGCGCTCGTAATAGACCGCTTGCATGGATCCTACCCCTTGGTACCGGCAGGATAGCATGATGAGCCCCGCCGCAATTGACGCGAACTTCACCTCCCATTGGGGCGTTATCCGTTTCGGCTCAGGAATTGGGCGAAATCGCGAGGTACGATATGCATTACCGAGTTTATAGCGGCCCCAAAGGATCGGCGGACGTGTCGCCAATCGAAAAATCGCAATTGTTGTTCAAAGAGTTCGCGACTCTCGATGACGCCTTGTCTTGGGCGCGTCACCTGGAAAGCACTGGGCGCGTCTCCCTGCTGATCGAAGGTGACGATGGAACGCGAATGAATCGGCGCGCCATTGCTGACGCGCTGGGAGTAGGTATGCGTGAGCAACTCGACAGGTAGGACGCGGTTCGCTCAGCTGCTGGCTAGGCGGTTCCACTCCGCACGAGCGCGGGCGGTCAAGCGGTTCCAGTTATTGCTGACGACGTCCCAGTTCACCATCGGGCGCTGGGTGCTCGCGGTGGTCGCGGTCGTCTGTGCGGTATGGGAGTCATAAAGGTATGCCCCACCGATGGTGAGGACTACGCCGAGGATAATTCCGAAAAGCACGCGCATGATGAAACTCCGTTCCCGACCTGAAACGCAGCCGATTAGGTGCGGTTCCCGTGCTTTTGACGGTCTAGCCGCTAATTGTGACCGCAAACCAACCGTTTTTCGGCACCCTATTATTAACCTTATAACGTCATCGAGCGTAACTTAACCTATTGAAATCACTTTGGTTCCAGCCCAAAAAACTTTGCCCGCAAATGAAATTTGCTGCTATATTGAAACAATGAGCAAACATTCAACGAAAGCCGCCCGGCGGTCGACCAAAACAGCACGGCGAGCCGCCAAAAAACCGGGAAAAGACGTCCGCGCCTCGGCACAAAAGGCGGCGAAGTCGGCTCGCCGTCCGGTGGGTACGACCACCCGGCCGGCGAGAACGACGCTTCTCAGCCCGGAGAACACGGCCAAAATGATCCGCACGTCCAGTCCGCCGATGCAGCCGGCCGCGACGGCGGAGGTTCCTTTGCGTTCGCACAAATATCAGGTCGGAGAGACCGTTTATTACACCTCGCCGACGTTTGGCCGCACCGCCGCGACCGGGAGCTACATTGTCGTCAAACTGCTGCCTTCCGAAGGCGACGACTATCAGTACCGGATCAAAAGCTCCGGTGAAGCCTTCGAACGCGTTGCGAAAGAGAGTCAGCTCGATCGCGCCTGAACGCCGCGCCGGCATCCTGTCGCGATTTTGCCGCGGGTTTTCCCTACGATGCCTTGCACATTGCAGCTGCGATGCCGCAGGGAGGGCGATCCATGCCGGTTTATATCACTCAAGGGCGTTATACCCGCGAGGCGATCAAGGGGATGATCGTCAAGCCGGAGGACCGCGCGGACGCTGTTGCAAGATTACTTTCAAAGGCGGGGGGACGGCTCTTGGGCTATTATGTCACATTCGGCGAATACGACTTTCTGGTGGTCGCCGAAGTCCCGAATGATGTTCAGATGGCGGCGGTCTTGCTTGCGGCGGGCAGTGGCGGCGGCGTTACTGACTTACGCACGACAGTCGCGCTGACTTCAGTGGAAGCCAAGGGAGCCTTTGCTGCGGCGGGTGACCTTGCGCCAGGTTTCAAGTCCGCGGGAGGAACTTGAGGCTGCCAAGGAATAAAGACGAGAACCGCGACCTTGTAGTCGGCTAGAACAAACTGTCCCAATGGGAGGATTTATGCGCGCATTTCTGCGTTTGGCTGCATTCGCTTGTGCCGTATTGCTGAGTTGGCCGGTTGCAGCCCAGAATTATCCAAGCCGCCCTGTCAAGTTCATTGTCCCTTTTGGGGCGGGTGGGCCCGCTGACGTTTTTGCCAGGGTGATCGCTCAACACCTCTCCGAGGACACCAAGCAATCATTCATCGTCGAGGACCGTCCTGGCGCCGGATCGGTCATCGGCACTGATGCTGTCGCCAAATCGGCGCCGGATGGCTACACGCTGCTAGTTATGTCAAATACGCACACGACCAACGAATCCCTGCTTCCGAACAAGCCGTTTCAGTTGATGCGCGACTTCGTTCCGGTCGCCACCATCAATTTTTCCGACCTGCTGATGGTCGTTCATCCGTCCGTTCCGGCGAAGACGGTCCAGGAATTCATCGATCTCGCAAAGAAGGATCCTGGCAAACTGAATTATGCTTCTTCGGGTCCGGGGACGCCCTATCACATGGCTGGCGAACTGTTCAAAGCAATGAGCCAGACCGACATTGTCCACGTGCCACACAAGGCTTCTGGCGATGCGCGCAATAGCGTCGTCTCCGGCACCGTGCAGATGATGTTCGACGCCATCACCACCATGTCGGAGCTGGCAAAGGCGGGGCAGGTCCGCGCGCTCGGTACGACCGGCCTCAAACGTTCGGAACTTACTCCCGATCTGCCCACAATCGCGGAGACGGTGCCCGGATATGAGGCAACGATTTGGCTTGGCGTCATGGCCCCAAAAGGCACGCCCAAGGAAATTGTCAGCTTCCTCAACGCCGGCATTAATAAAGTCATCAATAGGCCCGATGTAAAGGAACCCTGGCTCAAGCAGGGTGCAACACCGCTGGTTAAGACGCCGGATGAGTTCGAAGCCTTCCTGCTCAAGGACATCGAAAAATGGGCAAATGTGGTAAAAGTGTCAGGAGCCAAGATCCAATAGTCACGGGTTCATGCCAATCCTCGAGAGCGCATTGGTAACCGGGCTGCTTTCGCCATCGTTTGTGCTCCCGGCCTCGGTGGCCGGCGCGCTGACGGCTTTTTTCCTTGTGATGATGGTCCTCGCGGTTCGGCAGGCGGCTCTTGGCGGTGTTTCGCGCCTGCTGCTCCCATTGGCTGTGATTGTGGTCGGCGCGGTCGCGGTTATTGGCCTTCTTGACCGTTTTTCGACCAGCGAGCGGCTTGGCGAGCAGCGTGCGCTTCTTCAACGGGATTCGCAGCTCAGCATGAGCGCTGTTGCGTCAGGCTCGCCTCTGGCTTGCCTGGAAGGTCTGGCCGGTGAGCAGGTGGAAAATGCCTGTGAGCAAGCTGTGTTCGCGGATGCGCAAAGCGCCGCGAGGGCCGTTGCCTTCGTCACCGTGCGGCTCTCATTGCTTGCGGATGCTTTTGCAAGTGCGCGCGGCGACGAGCAGTTCCTGGCTGCGTTTGCCACCGGACGCCGTGCCATTGAACTCGATCGTTATGGCATTGCGGCTCACGTCCTCGCAATGCGCGACGGCTGCACAACCGAGCGCTGTGCGGCCTTCGTCATGTTTCGGGATACGACTGCGTTGAAGGCTAATTTGAAGGTGAGCGCCTTTGATAACTACGTTGCCCGGTATGCATCCGCCTGGGGCAAGACCGAGCCTCCGGCCGATAAGCAGCCGCAGGCATCGACCGCGCCACAGGCCTCAGTCAGCGGCGCCGGCGAACAGCCGGCTCCTCATCCGGTCGATAGCCGCTATGATTTTCCCTCCGCCGCATCGATCCCGCCGGTGAGCATCATGAATGCCGAGCCGCCCGCGCCCAAAGAACACACCGGCAGTGCTGGCGCCCAAACAGGTGAAAAGCCGGCACATCCGCCGGTGCCGCCTAAACGTCCGCAAGCTCAAGCGGCGCCCGCGCCGGCGCGCTAAGATCGGGCTAACCGCCGCAGGCCCGCATGTTCAAATCCGTCCTGATCGCCAATCGTGGCGAGATCGCCTGCCGCATTGCGCGCACCGCAAGCCGTCTCGGGCTGCGCACCATTGCGGTCTATTCGGAGGCCGATGCCGGCGCGCTGCACGTCCGCCTCTGCGATGAAGCACACGCAATTGGAGCTTCACCACTAGCTCAAAGCTATCTTTCGATCGAAAAACTGATCGCGACAGCCAAGGCGGTGCGCGCGGAGTGCATTCATCCGGGTTATGGCTTTCTCTCGGAAAATGCCGACTTTGCCCAAGCCTGCTCTAACGCGGGCATTGCCTTTGTTGGCCCGCGAGCCGAAGCGATCCGTGCAATGGGGTTAAAGGATCGAGCCAAGGCGCTGATGGAAAAGGCCGGCATACCCGTCGTCCCTGGGTACCATGGCGATCGCCAGGAGCCGAAATTTCTCAAACAAAAAGCGTACGAGATCGGCTATCCGATCCTGATCAAGGCCGTCGCCGGCGGCGGGGGCAAGGGCATGCGGCGCGTCGATCGCCATGCCGACTTCGACACGGCACTGGAAGGCGCCCAGCGCGAAGCCCGAGCTGCCTTCGGCGATGCCCGCGTTCTTATCGAAAAATATGTAGCTGGTCCGCGACACATCGAGATGCAAATTTTTGCCGACCGCCACGGCAATACCATTCACCTCAATGAGCGCGATTGCTCGTTGCAGCGGCGCCACCAGAAGGTGATCGAGGAGACGCCAGCCCCGGGCATGACCCCTGAGTTACGCGCCGCGATGGGAGAGGCCGGTGTCGCGGCGGCGAAAGCTGTCGGCTATGAGGGCGCCGGCACGGTCGAGTTTATTGCCGAGGGTGCAAACGGCCTCAGGCAAGGCGGATTCTGGTTCATGGAAATGAACACCCGGCTTCAGGTGGAACACCCCGTAACGGAAGCTGTGACGGGGATTGATCTGGTGGAATGGCAATTTCGAATCGCTGCCGGCGAGAAACTGCCGCTCGCCCAGCATCAGGTGAAACTCGATGGGCATGCCGTGGAGGCACGTCTCTACGCGGAGGATCCGGAACGGGACTTTCTGCCATCAACCGGCCGTCTGATTGCATTGCAGTTTCCTAAAGCCGATGGCCTGCGCGTCGATACTGGCGTTGAAGTGGGCAGCGAGGTCACGCCGTTCTATGATCCGATGATCGCCAAGTTGATCGCACACGGAAAAACACGTGAAGCGGCCCTTGATCGTCTTGCTGAGGCACTCGACCACACGATTGTGGTTGGCCCTCGCAATAACGCAGGCTTCTTGGCGGCGCTTTGCCGTGCTGCCGAATTCCGCAAGGGGCAATTCGACACCGGCTTCATTGGCCACAATGCGGCGGAACTTGGCGCCGTGCCACAGCACGTTGACCGGGCCGCGGCTGCGCTTGGCGTGCAACACCTGCTGACCCAGCAGTCCCGGGCAGCGATATTTGAGAACGAAGCGGACCAGCTAGCTTCTCCTTGGGACGAAACCGATGCCTTTCAGCTGTCCGGCGAACGAAGGCTGCAGCTGCCGGTGCTTGTGGAAGGCGAGGGGATTGTCGCGGAAGTGGGATATGGCTCCTGGGGCCAAACCATCTCCATCGACGGTGCGGCGCCTGCCCGGGACGGCTTTGTCGTAAGCCACCAGGACGCGGTCTATGTCCTGCGCCATGGGCGTCAGACCAAGGTGGCTTTGCGCGATCTTACGCTCGATGAGGCTGGGGATCAGGACAAAAGCGGGCTTGTGCGAGCGCCGATGCATGGCAAGGTACTTGGAATCCTGGTGGAACCGGGCGTGCGGGTCACGCGCGGCCAACGTGTCGCCATTATCGAGGCCATGAAAATGGAGCACACCCTCGTGGCTCCGCTTGATGGCATCGTTGCCGACATAGCAGTCGAACAGGATGCTCAAATTGCTGAAGGTGCGAAAATCATGCGCATTGAACCGACGCAGCCAGCAAAAGAATGACCGGACCTGGGATGCCGCTTCATCTCGTCAAACTATGCGTTGGGTGCGATTCAGTCTCCGATCTTGAGGACTGGATCAGCCGGAAACTAAAAGAAAAAAAGCGGCGGCCGCAGAAGCCTGAGCATGTTCATACGACCCGGATGGTCCCAAAACGGGCCGCCGAGCTTACGAACGGCGGCTCCCTTTATTGGGTGATTCGCGGTCGGATCACCTGCCGTGAGCGCATCGTCGATATTCGTCCTTTTACCGACAAGGATGGCATTGGCCGCTGCCGCGTCGTCCTTGACGGAAGGATCGTGCTGGTTGAGCCGCGCCTGCGGTCTGCGTTTCAAGGCTGGCGGTATCTTGAGGCTAAGGACGCGCCGCGAGACCTCTCCCGTGCGGCCCCAGGCGCGTCCAGGATGCCGGAAACGATGCGCCGCGAATTGCAGGAACTGGGGCTGCTTTAGACGGCAATATTGTCGATCAGTCGTGTCTTGCCCAGCCTGGCAGCGACCAGCAATCGCATGGGGCCATCTTTAGGCGAGGAAATTGGTGCCAGCGTGAGTGCGTGCCGGGCCTCAAGATAATCGAGCATAAATCCGGCCACATCGATCTCGATCCGAGCCACATTCAGGACGCGATCGACTGTTTCGCCGTTTTTTATGCGGGTCGCGCAGCTTTTGAGCACGCGGTAAAGCATCGGGGCCACTGTGCGTTCGGCGCCGGAAAGGTAGGCGTTGCGCGAGGAGAGCGCCAATCCGTCGGGTTCGCGCACCGTCGGAACGCCAATCACCTTGACCGGCAGATCGAGATCCTTGGCCATCTGGGTGACAACACGGAGCTGCTGATAGTCCTTTTGGCCGAAAAACGCCAAATCCGGCGAAACTTGAGTGAACAATTTGGCGACGACCGTTGTGACGCCACCAAAGAAATGTGGCCGGAATTCGTCCTCCAGAGCGGCTTTGGCGGGGCCTTCTGGGGCAATCCGCGTAGCAAAGCCGTCCGGATACATGGCCTGAACCGACGGGGCCCAGACAAAATCGATCTTCGCCTGCCGCAAAGCTTTGACGTCGGTTGCAAACCTCCGTGGATAACTGTCGAAATCTTCGTGCGGCGCAAACTGAGTCGGGTTTACGAAAATTGAAACGACTACACGTTCTGCCCGCCGTTGCGCTTCCTGCACCAGCGCCATGTGGCCGCGGTGCAACGCGCCCATTGTTGGTACCAACGCGATGTGGTCACGCCTTCTGCGATACGGTTCTAGAGCGCGACGAAGCGGAGCGACGGTACGTACGACCTTCAGACGATTTGCCATAAATTTTTGCCTTGTCCACGAATTGTCGCAAATGCCAATTAACTCCTGCAAGACGTGGGGGCGACGAATGTGGTGAACCAAATTCGACGCGCGCCGGGTTTAACTTGACTAAAGACCACTAATCTTTTGAGAATTGACGGCCGGAGGGGGCGGCATGTTGATCCAGCCAATACAGGAAACAGCTCAGTCGGCGCATGTAGTCGTCCTCGGCAATGAGAAGGGTGGTTCCGGAAAATCAACAACTGCCTTGCACGTTGCGGTCGCGTTGCTGAAAGCCGGGCAGCGCGTTGCGACCATCGACCTTGATTCGCGCCAACAGAGCTTTACCCACTACATCGACAACCGCCGCGCCTGGGCGGAGCGGGCGCGGATTTCGCTTGAAATGCCTACGCACTACTGCATTGCACGCGCCGAAGGGAATTCGCTGGAAGCGAACGAAACGCAGGAGTTCGTGAATTTTTCGGCGGCGATCAGCGCAATTGAACACAGCCATGACGTGGTTGTAATCGATACGCCCGGCTCCGACACCTACTTAATGCGCCTTGCGCATTCGATGGCGGATACGCTGGTCACGCCGCTCAACGACAGTTTTCTCGATTTCGATGTGCTTGCCACTCTGGATCCGACCGATTTCACCGTTACGGGTGAGAGCCACTACTCCGAAATGGTGCGTGAGGCGCGACGGCAGAGGCGTCTTGTTGACGGGCAACTCACCGACTGGATTGTCGTGCGCAACCGTCTGTCGACGCTGACCTCGCGCAACAAGAAGCTGGTTGGCGACGGCATCAGCGAGTTATCAAAACGCATGGGGTTCCGTACCGTAGAAGGCTTTGCCGAGCGCGTCGTCTACCGCGAGTTTTTCCCTCGAGGGCTGACGGCGCTCGATAATCTGGATGAAGAAACTCTCGGCATGCGCCCGAATTTGTCGCATGTCACCGCGCGAGAGGAAGTGATCGCCCTATTGAACGCGCTGCACCTGCCGCTTTCGGAAAATGGCAGGCGACGGGCCGCCGCACGGGCGGAGTGGTACTCGGTCATGGACCAGCCGTTACAGGTCCACGACATTATTTCCTAGAATCCAGCCCGCTTTTCCTAGAATCCAGCCCGCCTTGCATCTGAGGACCCAGGTCGCCATCTCACATGGCGTCAGTGTAGAATTTCCGCTATGAGCAAGGAATCCGAGCGAAGCCCGGCGCCGGTTTCGTCCAAACCGGAAATAAAGGCGTTTATCGAACAATTGCGCGCGCTTGGCCCCTCCACCGCCCAGGGCAAGCGGGGCCGGCTCATTTTTGCGCTCGATGCCACAATGAGTCGTCAGCCGACCTGGGATACTGCATGCGCGCTCCAGGCAGACATGTTCCGCGAAGCAGCGGGCATCGGGGGGCTCGATATCCAGCTGGTCTATTTTCGCGGCTTGGGAGAATGCCGGTCCTCCGGCTGGGTTGCCGCTGGCGACAAGTTGGCCGAGCTGATGTCGCGCATCGATTGCCGCGGCGGCCAAACTCAGATCGGCAAAGTTCTCAGCCACGCGCGTCAGGAGCATGCGCGCGGAAAAGTGCAGGCTTTGGTCTTCGTCGGTGATGCCATGGAGGAGGCTATCGACGGATTATGTCAAGCGGCCGGCGAACTGGGCCTGCTTGGCGTTCCGGCCTTCATGTTCCAGGAAGGCGGCGACCCGATCGCGGAGAACGCTTATCGGGAGATCGCACGCCTCTCCCATGGAGCCTATTGCCGCTTTGATGCGGGCTCGGCGCATGAGCTTGGCGAACTATTGCGGGCAGTTGCAGCCTATGCTGCGGGCGGCAAGAAGGCGCTCCTCGAGTTGTCGAAGAAGCAGTCATCTGCTGCTCAAAGGCTGCTGTCACAGCTGAAGTAGCCATGCCAACGCTTATTTTTGGTGTCGTCGTTCTGGTGCTCATTTTGTGGGTGCTGAACGTTATTAGCAAAGTCGATCCGAAAGTCGCGGCGCGCGTGACGAAGGTTGGCGGCGGCATGATCTCGCTTGGGTTTGCAGTGTTTCTGGGCTTGCGCGGCGAAATCGGGATCGCCATTCCGCTTGGCGTATTTGGATTGGGACTGCTCGGATGGGTTCCGTTCGGGCCGGCGGGTTTTACGGCACGCACGCAAAAGAGCGGAGGCCAGACCTCACAGGTTCGATCTCCGTATTTCGAAATGGAGCTCGAGCACGACAGCGGTGTGATGCGGGGCCGGGTGCTCGCCGGGCGTCACCAGGGCGCCGACCTCGAGCGCCTTGATATCGGCACGCTCGTCTCAATGCTTACCGAAGTCGATGAGGAAAGCCGTGCGCTACTCATGGCTTATCTTGACCGCCGGGACCCCACCTGGAGTGAGCACGCGCAGGCGGACGCGGCAGCGGGGCGGCGAGCTTCGAGCAGCGGAAAAATGTCGGAACAGGAGGCCTATCAGATCCTTGGCTTGCAGCCCGGCGCGAGCGCCGAGGACATCAGCCGCGCGCATCGCACGCTGATGAAGAAACTGCATCCCGACCAGGGGGGCTCGACGTATCTCGCGGCTCGCATCAATGAAGCCAAGGAAATCCTTCTTCGCCGACATCGCTGAAGTACTCCACAAACTCGACCATCAGCGGCTCCTGGCCAGTGGCACGTCCCGGTTATTTCCTGTTTTTCAGTTTTTCAGCAGCATGCATGGGATGTCGCTGCGTTTGAGGTGTTTGCAGGCGGCTTCTGCCTGACCCTTGTCCAATCCCGCGAACCGTGCACGGAAAAGCACCTTGTCACCTTTTTCAAGACGTTCGGTAAATGGGTCAGCCTTGCTCAGCATATGCTTGGCCTTGTTTTGCGCTTCTTCGAGGCGTTGTCTCGCCTCCTTTTCGTCCGGCAAGGCGCCGACCTGAATAAGCCAGCCGCCACGGGGGCGGACAGCGGGCTGCTCGTCGCGCGCAGGCGGCGATGTTTGAATTTCGGCTGTTGCAAATTTGACCGGCGGCGTCTCCTGTTTTGGCGCCGGAGGCGCGGCTGCCGGTGCCGGAGATGGGGGCGCAGCAGATTGCGCGGCGACAGGTGGCGCAGCCGGCGGGGGATCGCTCCTGACTGTAGCGACGGTTGTAATGTTGGCGGCATTGGCTGCCGGTGCGGGAGCGAGTTGACGGCTGTCCGAGGGCAGCGGTGACAGCGAGGCCGCGTATGCGGTCCCCGGGTGCACAACGACCGTCTTTACACTGTTTGGTTTGATCGGTTCCGTTGAACCTGGCGCTGGCGCGTCGACTGCGACGGGCGACATCGAAGCAACACGAACCGGTGCCGAGCTTGTGCGGTCCTCATTATCCTTATCCTTACCCTCCTTTCGCGCCTGCGCGACGTCCCATCCCTCGACGAGGGGTGGGGCAGTGCGTTTAACGGATGCGATGTTGACGTTGTTTTCAATCAGGCTTCGCACCCGCGCGTCCCGCGCATTGGCAGAGCGGCCGCCGAAAACAACGGCGATCAGGTGGCGATTGGCGCGTCGCATCGAAGTGACGATGTTGAAGCCAGAATCGCGAATGTAGCCGGTCTTGATGCCGTCGACGCCCTCGACGGCGCCGAGCAAATGATTGTGGTTTCGTATGGACTTGCCACGGAAATCGAACGTTCGCGTCGCGAAATAATGGTAGTAATTCGGGAATCGGTCCTGGATTGCTCGGCCAAGAATGGCCTGGTCCCGTGCCGTGGTAATTTGCTCCTCGTCGGGCAGGCCTGAGGCGTTGCGGTAGGTGGTTTGCGCCATCCCAAGAGCCCGCGCCTTGGCAGTCATCAACCTAGCAAAGTTCGGCTCATCACCACCCAGTGCCTCGGCCACGACGACTGCGACATCATTGGCTGACTTGGTGACGATCGCGCGTATCGCCGTTTCGACGCGAATCGTCTCGCCGGGCTTCAGAGCAAGCTTGGACGGGGCTTGTTGGGAAGCCCGGGCCGACACCGGCAGGTCGGTGTTGAGCTTGATCTTCCCTTGGTCGAGCCTCTCGAACAGAAGGTAAAGCGTCATAATCTTGGTCAGTGAAGCCGGATGACGCTGGCTATCGGCGTTTGTCGCCTGCATGACCGAGCCCGAATTGGCGTCCACGACGATGGAGGCATAAGCGGGCTGATAGCTTTCCGCTGGCTGCGGTCGATGGCGGCCGCGTCGCGCGTCGGCCGTGCCGCTAAGGGAAGTGATCGCGAAGATGGTGGCCAGGCCAAGGGCGCTCCAGCGCCAGGCACGACAATAAAGAACTCCCCCACGCAACATCCGTTCTCCCCACCTTATTGCGGTGACGGACCCCTAGGCCGCTATCGTGGCCATTTTGTAGCGTGTCGCGAGGGACCCAATTTATGACCGTAGGAGAACGCGGTTTACAAATTCTTAAGGCAATCCACTGGATTTTAAGGAGTTTTCGCACCGCAATAAATTAGCTTGACTTTTTGTGCAGTGCAGTATAATTATAGTTCATTCCCGGCTGGGCCGGGTTCGAAGTCAAAGTGAACAAAGGCACCGCATGGCGGGCCGGGAAAGGGATGACATGGTCAAAACTTTTGAAGACCTACAGCAGGTCAGCAAGGACAACGTCGATGTCACGCTGAAAGCTTTTGGGGCGCTCTCCAAGGGCACCCAGGCGATCGCGGTCGAGGTTGCGGACTATTCGAAGAAGGCGTTCGAGGAAGGAACGGCGGCGCTGGAGAAGCTGTTCGGTGTGAAGTCCGTCGACAAGGCGATCGAGGTACAGACCGAGTATGCCAAGACTGCCTACGAGGGTTTCGTGGCCAAGGCCTCCAAGATTGGTGAGCTTTATGCTGATCTTGCCAAGGAAACCTACAAGCCCTTCGAAACGCTGATCGCGAAGGCCAAGTAAGTCGCAATTCGTGGCGTAGAGTTTGTTCGGTTGCGTGAGTTTGGAATGTGAAAGCCCGGCTCGGTAGAGCCGGGCTTTTTCTTGCCGGAGTTCTGATCGGATACCTTACTGAGCGACGCGCAACTTGGTCAGATTGGTGCCGATTGTATTGAATGTGGCGGTCATCTGGTCCGCCGATGTCAGGTGGTAGAACTTGTCCGTGCTGCTTGCGCAGTTCTGCAGCAATGTCGAGATCGGATCACCACCGGTGTTCACCTGGATGGCATAGAGCTCGAAATTCGCGGTTCTTATATTGCCGCAGGTCATCGCTTCGCGCGGGTCAATGTCGGTATCGGCATTGTACCAGCGATCCTGTGTATTCAATCCGTCGGTCAGCAGGATGATCACATGGGTGTACTGGTAGAGGGGATCGTAAGCCGGCACGGTGAACGGTCCGCCGCCGACCAGTGATTGCCAGCCGACCTGTAAGCCGATCGCTTGGTTGGTGTTGCCCGCCGGCGACATATTGTCGACCAACGTGTTCATGGCCGACCAGTCAGCGCTCAATTGCTTTGCGGCCTGCGGGCAGGAGCCGTACTGTTCGGCGGCGTACAGCGACGACCACCGCGGCGTGACTGGATCCGGCGCATCAGCTGTCGTGTCGAAATTGTACGTTGCGTCGGGGCCATCCCAATTGCCGCGATCCATTACGCAGCCATTCCACGTATTGTGGTTAGCAGGCGTCCAGGTGCCCGGCGTCCACACGTAGGCTGTAAACATCGCGGGGGTCCATGTCGCCGGCGTCCACGTGCCGGGGGTCGAAGTCCAGACGCCCGCCAGCCAGGTGCCGCCGTGGCTCTGGCACTGAGTTTTTGAGCCCCAGTTGCCGACTGAGCAATGATGGGCACTCTGACAGCTGCTTTGCGTCGTGAAGCCCGAAATGTCGCAAATGCCTGCATTCTGGCAGCCGGTCTGCGTCGTGAAGCTTGCGATGCTGCAAGTGCCAGCAGAATTGCAGGCGGTTTGGTTATTGTTGCCCGCGACGCTGCAGGTGCCCCTGCTTGCGCAAGTGCTTTGAGTCGTGGGGCTACCCACACTGCACGTGCCATTGTTCGTGCAGGTGCTTTGGCGCGTGAAGCTCGTATTGCTGCAGACGCCACCGCGGGTGCGGCAGTTATTGCGGTTGTTATTGTAGGTCGAGTTGCTGTCGCAGGTGCCGTGGAGAGCTTCCCAGGCCGTATTATCGGTCTCGCCGGGATCCTGAGTGCTGCTGCCCCAGTAGATCCAGTCCGCGTTCCAGTTAGAAGCGCCAAGGTTCACGTCCTTGACGAAAGGAACGATCGAAACATAGACGTCGCCCGGTTGAGTCACCGCGCCCTGGAGCTGGCTGAGCAGGCCCTTGGTGGCGGTCTTGAGCGCTGCCATTTTGCCGGCGTCGGCCATCGATCCAGTGTTGTCGAGCACAAGCGCGACGCGCAGCCGCCTCGTACCCCACTTTGCAGTCGAAGACGCGTTGATGTGGAAAGTCTCATAGCCAAGGAGCTTGGTGAACTCGGCGTCCATCGCGGCGGTGGCATTGACGACGATCTTGGACCCGCCTGCGGTGGTGTAGCTGACATTAACCAGGATGTCCTTGGCTTCCGGACGCGCGAAGACCGCGGTGAAATATTTGAGCGCATTAGCTTTCAGCTGGTCTTCGGTGTCGGTGGCCGCTTCTTTCGCCAGCATCAGCGCGGTGGAGTCGAGCGCCGTCTGCATTGCGGCCTTGACCGAATTCGCGCGGCTGTAATCGACTGCGGCTGCCACGAAGCCGAGGATTGGCAGCGAGGCGAAGGCGAAGGTGATGGCGACGTTGGCTCGGCGGTCGGCCTTAAAGGCTGACAGCAGGCGGCAAAACTTCTTCCAGGCGATCATCATGACGACACACCGAGAAATGGTTGAATCCGTCTGCCGTAATAAAGGTCGGTACTAAAGGGCTGGTATATGAGCAGGGACTGAATCCTGCGCTGATAGTAAGGTTTGCAGTAGCCCGTTTGACTTTGTTCGCCTCTTTTCAACGGCTTGATTGGTAAACGCTGTTTGCCCCAGATCGCGCAAATGCCGAACATTGTTCAGAGCCGTCGTTAACACACTCGGTTGGTGCGGTCGCGGAAATCGGCATGAAAAACCGCGGCGCGCGGATGGCCGGGTAGTAGCCATCCGCAACGCCGCGGGAGGGGCGCTACATCGCCAGGCGCAACTTGGAGAGCGACGTGCCGATCTGACCGAAGGTCGCGACGATCTGCCCTGCGGTCGTAAGATGGAAGAACTTCCCGGAGTCGCTGGCGCAGTTCTGCAGCAGCGTCGAGACAGGGTCGCCACCGGTGTTGACCTGCACGGTGTAGAGCGTAATGCCGGCGGCCTTGATGTTGTCGCAGGTCTTCTGTTGACGCGCGTCGATCGATGACTGGCTCGTGTACCAGCGGTCCTCCGTGTTGAGGCCGTCGGTCAGAAGAATAATGACCGTCTGATACTTATAGTCTGTGTCGATCGTCGGGATCGTGAAGGGGGCAGCTGTCAGGCTTTGCCAGCCGACCTGCAACCCGATCGCCTGGTTGGTGTTGCCAACCGGGGCCATGGCATCGATTTTTTCGTTCAGCTTGGTCCAATCGTTGGTCAGACCGAGCAGGGGAACCGAGCACGAAGAGTATTGTTCGGCCGGATACAACGTAGCGCCTGACACGGGTGCGTCGTTCTTGGTGTCGTAGTTCTGGTCGCGGTCGGTCACGCAGCCATTCCAGGTGCTGTGGGGGGCCGGGGTCCAGATCTTGCCATTCGAGACACAGTTGCTTTGCTTGTGATATTTCGTGCTGCTGCAGGTCCCGTTGACCGCGTCCCACAAGTCCCAGCGCAGCCAGCTTTGTTCGTAGTTGTCCGGCCCGAAGTTCACGTCCTTGCTGAACGGGACAATCGACACATAGACGTCTTCCGCATGAACGGCGGCGTTTTTGAGCTGAGTCAGCAGATTGTGAGACGCTGTCTTGAGAGCATCCATTTTGCCGTCGCTGGCCATGGAGCCCGTGTTGTCGAGCGCAAGCGCCACAGCTTCGATCCGCCGGCTGAGGTGTAAGTTGGCGAGACGGTGATGTTGGTGACCTCGGGCCGGCTGAACAGCGAATTAAAAATGTTGGTGGCTTCGGTTTGACGCTGGGCGTCGGTTCCAGTCGCCGCGTTCTTTGACATCATCAGCGCGGTTGCGTCGAGAGCAACCTGGAATGCCGTTCGGGCCGCATTGATTCGCGAATAGTCGACGGCGATGCCAACCGACGCCATGAGCGGGACGGCAACGACCGCCATCAGCGGGGTTACACCGCCCCGGGTGTTGGTAAGAAAACGGGCTAACATGGCTTCACCCAATGTTGTGGACACAAACCTTCCAGCGAAAGTTCCTCCATATGGGGCTACCCCCCTTGAAAAACCGTGAGAGGAAGGCCGTGAATTTGGGGGAAAGTCGCCTCAATTTGCCCGCAAAAGGGTTGCGATCGCTTAAGCAATAATTATCTGGATTTCACAGCGGAAAATCGCGCAAGAATCGCGTCTTGTCCCGGAACGGGGCAACCTCGAGCGAATTGCCGAGTTGGAATAGCTGTGCCCGGGTCTCTATGATGGTGCCTGGCCACGCGCCGCCGCGGCCACACTGTAACCCCAGGATCCCACTTGCCTTGGCCCAACCATGACGTCCCCAGCCAGGAAATATCCTCCAGCTCACACGGCCCTGCCGCGCGGTTCTGCGCCCTCAATGGCGGACGATGATCGCAAGCGCCGCAACGAGCAGGGCGGGCCGGGTACCGGGGTCATTACCAAGACCAAGTCGCAAACCAAGCGGCCAAACATGTACCGCGTCCTTATTCTCAACGACGACTACACCCCCATGGAGTTCGTCGTGCACGTGCTGGAGCGGTTTTTCGGCAAGGATCACGAAGCCGCCACAAGAATTATGTTGCATGTGCATCACCACGGAATAGGCGAATGCGGCATCTACACGTACGAGGTTGCGGAAACCAAGGTCACGCAGGTGATGGACTTTGCGCGCAAACATCAGCATCCTTTGCAATGCGTGATGGAGAAGAAGTGAGTCGTGAAACATAAATGGAAATGAACTGGAAAATTTGATGCCGACGTTCTCCCGCAGCCTTGAACAATCGCTACATCGCGCGCTTGCGATCGCAAACGAGCGGCACCACGAGTACGCAACGCTTGAGCACCTGCTGCTTGCCCTGATCGACGATCAGGATGCCTCAGCGGTCATGCGCGCTTGCAACGTGGACCTCGACAAGCTCCGGCGGAGCCTCACTGCGTACCTGGAATCGGAGCTCGAAAACCTGATTACCGATGGCGCGGAGGATTCAAAACCCACGGCCGGATTTCAGCGCGTGATCCAACGCGCAGTCATTCATGTGCAATCCTCCGGACGCGAGGAGGTGACTGGCGCTAATGTGCTGGTGGCGATCTTCGCAGAACGCGAAAGTCATGCGGCCTATTTCCTGCAAGAGCAGGACATGACCCGCTACGATGCGGTCAACTACATCAGTCACGGCATTGCGAAACGGCCAGGTCTCTCGGAATCCCGCCCGGTGCGGGGCGTCGAGGAAGAAGCCGACGCGAAAGGCAGCGACGAGCCCAAGAAAAAGGGCGACGCGCTCGAAGCGTACTGCATCAACCTGAACAAGAAGGCCAAGGACGGCAAGATCGATCCGTTGATCGGTCGCGACTCCGAAATTAACCGCACCATCCAGGTGCTTTGCCGAAGGCAAAAGAACAACCCGTTGTTTGTCGGCGATGCCGGCGTCGGCAAGACCGCGATAGCGGAAGGCCTTGCCCGGCGAATTGTTCATGGTGAAGTGCCGGACGTGCTCAAGGGTGCAACTGTATTCGCACTCGACATGGGCACACTGCTTGCCGGCACGCGCTACCGCGGCGATTTCGAAGAGCGTCTAAAGCAGGTTATCAAGGAGATCGAGGCCTATCCGGGCGCGATCATGTTCATCGATGAGATCCATACGGTCATCGGCGCCGGCGCCACGTCCGGCGGCGCTATGGACGCTTCGAATTTGCTGAAGCCTGCTCTCGCCTCGGGCACGATCCGTTGCATCGGCTCGACTACGTACAAGGAATACAGACAGTATTTTGAGAAGGACCGCGCACTGGTGCGCAGGTTCCAGAAGATCGACGTCAACGAGCCGTCGGTCCTCGATGCGATCGAGATTCTGAAAGGCCTCAAGCCCTATTTCGAGGAGTATCACAAGCTCAAGTACACAAACGAGGCCATCAAGGCCGCCGTCGAGCTGTCGTCGCGCTACATCCACGATCGCAAGCTGCCTGACAAGGCAATCGATGTGATTGATGAGTCGGGCGCAGCGCAGATGCTGCTGCCGGAAAGCCGGCGCAAGAAGACGATCGGCCTTAAGGAGATCGAGACGACGATCTCGACGATGGCGCGAATTCCGCCGAAGACGGTATCCAAGGATGATGCCGAGGTGCTCCGGCATCTCGAGCACACCTTGAAGACCGTCGTCTACGGTCAAGACAAGGCGATTGAATCGCTCGCCGCATCGATCAAGCTCGCGCGCGCGGGCCTGCGCGAGCCGGAAAAGCCGATCGGCTGCTATCTGTTTTCGGGACCGACCGGCGTCGGCAAGACCGAAGTGGCGAAGCAGCTCGCTATCGGCCTCGGGGTCGAGCTTATCCGCTTTGACATGTCGGAATACATGGAGCGGCATACGGTCTCGCGCCTGATCGGTGCGCCTCCCGGCTACGTCGGCTTCGATCAGGGCGGGCTCCTGACCGATGGCGTCGACCAGCATCCGCATTGCGTGCTGCTGCTCGACGAAATCGAGAAAGCGCACCCGGATCTGTTCAACGTGCTGTTGCAGGTGATGGATCACGGCAAGCTCACCGACCACAATGGCAAGCAGGTCGATTTCCGCAACGTAATCCTGATTATGACAACGAATGCGGGAGCCTCCGATCTTGCGCGGCAGGCGTATGGCTTCACGCGCAGCAAGCGGGAAGGCGACGACCAGGAAGCGATCAACAAGATGTTCGCGCCCGAGTTCCGTAACCGGCTCGACGCGACCATTACTTTCTCTCACCTGTCGCAGGAGATTCTCGCCAAGGTCGTGGAGAAATTTGTGCTCCAGCTCGAGGCGCAGCTGGGCGACCGCAACGTAACCATCGAGCTTTCCGAGGAGGCAAGCCGCTGGCTGATCGCCAACGGGTACGACGAGCTGATGGGTGCCCGGCCGATGGCCCGCGTGATCCAGGAGCACATCAAGAAGCCGCTCGCGGACGAGGTGCTGTTCGGGCATTTAAAGGGCGGAGGCCACGTGCGCGTGATCGTCGACAAGGACGAGGAGGGGCGCGACAAGCTTGGCTTCCAGTTCCTCGAGGGGCCCGTCACGCCGAAACCGGACAAGCTGCCCGTGGTGCGGCCGAAGAAGCGACGCGCGTCGCCGCGGCCCAAGCCAAAGCGTGGCTCGGTGCCGAAGGTGCCGCTCGCAAAGGTCTGAACTACCGTGGATTGAGAGCGAGGCCGGGCGTCCTGCCCGGCCTTGGCATTTCCTCGCGGACGCCGCATGCGTGCAGCAGGATTAGGCGGGTGATGTGGAAGCGAGGGAGTGAATTCGACGAGGCTTTGAGTGCGGGTTAGCCGAAGGCGTAACCCGCGATTCGTTTGGCGATGACAGAAAATGGATGGCGGATTACGCGTTGGCGCAAAGCGAGGCCCCATGGCAGGCTCCTGCGCGCCGCCTATGGGCTGGTCAACACCTGTGCACCGCGCTGTGGTGTGTTACCGCATATGTATCATACGGTTCCCTTGATTGAGTTGCATCAACTGCATCTGCTGGAATTGCAAGTCTCTTAGAGCATAAAGGCCAGCCATGCGATGCCCCTCTGCGAGCATGTTTCGGCACTCAGCATACGTGCGAATTTTTTGTCGAGCTTGCTCACGACAAATTCCCTCGTCTGTTGCGTATTGAGGCCCGAAGCAACCTCCCAAAGTCAGGGCAAAAAATGCAATCCAAACGAATTTCATGACTTCACCCACTTGACCCTCTTTGTGAAAAAACTCGATTCTAATTTTCCACAAGTCTACGGACCGTGGTGTAACAAAGGTGACAATGGCAAGCTTGTTAATCTCGTTTATTTCGATCGCGTTTCTTTTGCAGTATCCGTGATCGAAGATCGCGCAGTCTCCTAGCTGAATCCGTCTGCCCAACTTTCTTGATCGGAGGAGAAATTGTGCGATCAATAAACCGGTCGCGCGATCCTTTTGCGGACTCCGTCGTCATTCATACCCCCAAGCCACAGTAAGGTGGCAAGCATAACGTCTTGCCCTACAACAGGTTGTAGTAAATGTGACAGTCCCAGAGGTACGGGGTTTATGGGGCCGCAGTGTTGCAGGCGTAACGGCGCTGTGGAACAGATGATTTCTGCCGATCGATAGAGAGGCCGGGCCCTGAGGCCCGGCCTTCGTATTTTGCAGCCTGCGCATGCGGTTCCTGATGGTTGCGAAGGTGGCGGTGCTATGAGACAGGTTTGCGGCGCCCATGCCACCACCGGCGACATTTCCATCCGCGGGAGCCGCTTTTTTTGGCGGCGTTAAATCGGCGCTCGCATCGGTCTTTTTCCCCGTCATCGCGGGCACGTATGTCGGCATCGGGGCGCTCGCTCACGACTTTTCGTTCCCATCATGGTGGCTGGCCCTGTCCACGGTGCTGGTTTGGGCCGCCCCCGCCCAGGTCATTCTGATTTCCGCGCTCGGCACCGGTTCGGCCCTCATTGAAACCGCGGTCGCGGTGAGCCTCAGCGGGATCCGGTTGCTTCCGATGGTGGTCGCATTGCTACCGCTAGTGCGGCGAAAGGATACGCGCCTGCACCAGCTGTTGCTGCCCGTGCACTTCACTGCGGTGAGCATGTGGGTCGAGTCGCTGCGGCTGCTGCCAGCCATACCGCCGGAACGCCGCATTGCATTCTGCAATGGGCTGTCGAGCGTCTACATGGGGACGGCAACGGCATCTGGTTTTGTCGGCTTCTACCTCGCCGCGGGGCTGCCGCCGCTTCTCGCCGGCGCGCTCTTGTTTCTCACGCCCATGTCGTTCCTTATCTCGACGGCGCGCAATGCCCGCATGCTGGTCGATCGCGTTGCGCTGCTGTTAGGCCTTGCGCTCGGACCGCTCTTTGCGAGTTTTGACATCGGCCTTGATCTTATGTGGACGGGCGTTGCCGGCGGCACGGTTGCCTATGCGTTTCATCGCTGGCGCGAGGCGACCTCATGACCGCGCTCGAATTGTGGCCCTATGTGGCCCTCGTCCTGGTTGGCTTTCTGCCGAACGAAATCTGGCGTGCGCTGGGATTGCTGATGGCGCGTGGCCTCGATGAAGACTCGGAGATCGTGGTCTGGTCGCGCGCGGTTGCCACGGCGATACTCGCGGGTGTCATCGCCAAACTGATTCTTTTTCCCAACGGCGCCCTTACCAATATTCCCTTGTTCGTGCGTATCGCGGCGGCTGCATGCGGCTTTGCGGCTTTCCTTGCCATACGGCGCTCAGCCTTCGCCGGCGTTGCGGTCGGGGAAGCGGTTTTGCTGCTGGGCGGCTTTGTGTTCGCGCGCTAATTCATTGCGATTGGATCGCGGCGGCAAGTTTTTTGGCTTGCTCGGCCAGGACTTCCGGCTTTTCTTTTTCGCTGGCTGGCGGCTTCAGCGCAACGCCGGTCTTGCGCGGTATGACATGAACATGCAGGTGGAAAACAACCTGACCGCCGGCGCCCTCGTTGAATTGCTGGACGGTGATTCCGTCTGCCGAAAAGGCCTTCATCGCGGCCATGGCAACTTTTTGGGCAACCGCGATGACGTGCGTGAGATCCTCGGCGCCGATATCGAGGAGGTTGCGGGCGGGCGCTTTGGGCAAAACCAGGGTGTGGCCCGGCGAACGGGGCATGATGTCGAGGAAAGCGAGCGCCTTGTCGTCCTCGTAAACCTTGTAGCAGGGCAGTTCGCCACGCAAAATTTTGGCAAATATGTTGTTTGGATCGTAGCTCGGCATCGGACTCCCCAATTCCTGGCGCACAATCGTACTTGAAAACCGGTCCCTCTGATGAGGACCTGACGGTCACTCCTGTTCGACCAAATCCTTGCGGAATGGCGTCGCCGCTGCAAGCTCTTCGGCGGCGGCTTGAACATAAAGGCGCTCGCGCGAGAGATAGTCGGCGACCGCACGGCGCAAGCCGGGGTTGGCAATAAAATGCGCGGAATAGGTGGCGTGCGGCAGGTAGCCTCGCGCCAGCTTGTGCTCGCCCTGGGCGCCGGCTTCGACCCGCTCGAGCTTGTTCGCGATCGCATAGTCGATGGCCTGGTAGTAGCAGAGCTCGAAATGGAGGAACGGATGGTGCTCGATCGCTCCCCAATTTCGGCCGTAGAGCGCCTGGCAACCGATGAAATTGATAGCCCCAGCAATCCAACGCCCTGCGCGGCGCGCCATCACAAGGAGGATGCGATCGCGCATCTTATGGCCAACGATGGAAAAAAACTCGCGCGTGAGATAGGGCCGTCCCCATTTGCGCGATCCGGTCTCCATATAGAAAGCAAAGAAGGCATCCCAAACAGCTTCGGTCAGATCGCTGCCGGTCAGCCAATGCACCTCAATGCCTGTCCTCAAAGCCTCCTTACGCTCGCGCCTAATGGTCTTGCGTTTGCGGGAGGCCAGCCGATTTAGAAAATCGTCGAAGCTCGCATAGCCGCCATTGTCCCAGTGAAATTGCCGATCTGTGCGTTGCAGAAAGCCCCGCCTGCCAAGCAACCGCCATTCTCGTTCGGTTAGAAATGTGAGGTGGGTTGATGACAACTCATTGGCAGCCGCTATCTCGGAGGCGGCGTCGGCGAGTGCGCTGCGGATGGTATCTTCAAGTGGGCCGGATACCGCGAGAAGGCGAGGCCCGGTGACTGGCGTGAACGGCACTGCGATTTGAAGCTTGGGATAGTATTCGCCGCCCGCGCGCTCGAAGGCATCGGCCCAACCGTGATCGAACACATACTCGCCGCGCGAATGGCTCTTTACGTAGCAGGGCGCGGCGCCGACGAGGGCGCCTTCCTGGTCCTCGGCAAGCAGATGGCGCGGCTCCCAACCGGTTCGCCGGCCGACCGATTTTGATTCCTCAAGCGAGGACAAGAACTCGTGTGTGACGAACGGATTATTGGCTTGTCCTTGCGTTGATAACTTCGGGGACCAGTTATCCTCAGATGTTAATTTAACTTCACCTTGTTCTCCGATCGGCGTGGATTCGGACGCGCACCTATTCCATGCCGCGGCTGAAACGTCAGCGACCGACTGAATAATGCGGATGCGAAATTCGGGGCTGCTCATCAGGCAAGCTTCTAACCGACTTTACGCGTGAAGTCGCTCAATCTTCATGCCGGATTTAGCCGCCGCGGCCACGGTAGGGTCCGCAGACCACAATATCGAAGCCGGTGGGGATTCCGTCCCAGTTGTACCCCATTTGAGGTTGGCAGCCGGGCGGAATTTCATGACAGCCGGCGACGGTGCAAGCGATTTTTCCGGGCTCGCGGCGCTGACGCGCAGCCGTCGATTTCTTTGTGGCGGCCGACAGCTCTTGCGCATCGATCTTCATTCCGCGTGGAGCCACCGGTTCTGCGAGGCTCGCCGAACCAAACGCGATCGCCAAGCCCGCACCGAGAAATGGTTTCATTTTGAGCTCAATGGCTTCGGATCACTTTTGCAAGCAAAACGGGCAAAGTCGCGGCGGGTTCCGCAAATGGCGGAATTACGGCCGCCAACCCTCGAAAATGATCTGGTCGGCCCAACGCGCGGCCACCCTGCGGTTTTTCTCCGTGCGTACAGTCCAGGTCAGCAACGGCAGTCCAAATATCGTGCGAGCGAGCAGGGGTGCGGCCGCCGGTAGATCATTGACTGAGTAGGCAATGAATTGAGGCCGGCTGTGCGGCGCGTGCAACAACCACGCCATGTCGCGCTTGCGGGCGGCCGGCAGTTTGTCCCACTCCGGATGAGAATAATCACCCTCGCTGACAATTCCGCGTCTCAAATCTGGCGCTGCATGGCGAACCGCCGCAATCAAATCAGGATCGAATGACATCACCGCAACCGGGCCGCCATAGCTGGCGAGCACGGCAACCGTTCGCTCGGCAAGCCGCGCATTGCCGTCGAAATGGCTTTTGAGCTCCAGCAGCAGCGTGACGCGACCCGCAACGAGGTCGCACAATTCACCCAGAGTAAGAATGTGCGCGGAGCTGGCCTTGAACCGGACCTCTCTGATTTGGGCCGCGGTCAAATCCGCAAGCAACGCCTCGCCGTCTGTCAGACGGCCAAGGGCATCGTCATGGTGCACTATCGCTTCGCCGTCGGCGCTGATTTGCAGGTCGGTCTCAATGCCGTAGCCCGCAGCCATTGCCGCTGAAAAAGCCGCGGCGGTATTTTCGATCACGCCGGCCGAAGCGTCATGCAGGCCGCGGTGTGCGATCGGTTGCGCGGTGAGCCAATCGGGTTCGGACATGGAATACGATTCGGTTTGCGAAATGACTGCGTCGAAAACAGTTCGTTTTCGGCATCATACGTCGTCGACTTCAAAAAGACCTTCAACTTCGACCGCGGCGTCTGCCGGAAGTGCCGATACCCCGACGGTGGTGCGGGCATGCCGGCCCTTGTCGCCGAAAACCTCGACCATAAGGTCGGAAGCCCCATTCATCACTTTCGGACCGTCGGTAAACCCCGATGCCGAATTGATGAAGCCGCCCAACCGGACAACCCGAGCCACTTTGTCGAGCTCCCCGAGAGCGGCCTTCACCTGTGCGAGCAGATTGATGGCGCAGGCGCGCGCGGCCTGCTGCCCGTCCTCGATCGAGACGCCGCCGCCAAGCTGACCTTTGGCGACGAGCTTTCCGTCGCCGCCGAAGCAGATCTGTCCCGATACGACCAGCATTTTACCGCTGCGGACAAACGGCACGTAGTTCGCAATCGGACTTGCTGGCGTGGGCAAGGTGACGCCAAGGCTTGCGAGCTTCTTTTCAATCGATCCGGCCATACGATCCTCCGCTGCGGGGGCTGGATTTGATCCTTGGCCGATTGAAAGCCGGCATGCAAGTTATGCGTCCACCGGAATGGTTGCCGGAATCCGCTACCGCCTCTATCCTGCCCAGATCCTGCATCTTTCTGCTCCAGGATGCGGCGTTTGGGCCGCGGGGAGAGGTCAGAATCATGAATACCATCGCCAGCGTCAGATTTTTTTCTCTCTCCATGATGACGGTTGGACTGATCGCTGCTGCGGTCGAGCAGTCGCCGGCAGCTCCGCCTGCCGACCGTGTGCTGCTCGCGCCTCATCGGGCAATCTATGATCTCAAATTGGCGAAGTCCCACGGCAGTCGTGGTATTGAGGCAATTCGCGGCCGCATTCTTTATGATTTCTCCGGAAACGCCTGCGAGGGCTTCGAGCTGAAATTCCGGCAGGTCTCCGAAATTGATTCCGGAGAAGGCAAGGCAGCGCTGAGTGACCTGCGCTCGACCACATGGGAAGACGGGGACGCCAAAAAGTTTCGATTCAGTTCGGAGAACCTGTTCAACGAGCGCTCCACCGACGTTGTCGACGGTCAGGCCGAGCGCAATGCCCAGGCAGTTGCGGTAAGGCTGAGCAAGCCGAAGCAAAAGAATTTTACCGTTCCCATTGGAGCCGTTTTTCCAACCGAACACATGCGGCGAATTATTGCTGCTGCCCGTGAGAGCAAATCTGTCCTGGAATTTCCCGTGTATGACGGCTCGGAAACGGGCGACAAGCTCTACAACACGCTCACCGTTATAGGGCATTCGATCGCCCCCGGCGAAAAAACGCCAACCGATGCGGGAGCCAAGACCCTGGCCAATCTTACGCGGTGGCCCGTCACGATCAGCTACTTCGACAAATTGGACGAGAAGGCCGAGCAGGGTGGCGAGCAAACGCCGGTCTATTCCATCGGTTTCGAAGTCTACGAGAACGGGGTTTCGCGCGCGCTGGTGCTCGCCTATCCGGATTTCACGATCAACGGCGAGATGACGTCGTTGGAAATGAAAGCCGAGAAACCGTGCCCTTAAAGGGGTCTAGCTCTCGTCGAGCGCCAGCCCTTTCACCACTGCGTTGCGGCCGAACTTCGAGCGCAGCCTGTCCACCGCGTGTTCAGCTTCTGCCGCGCGGCGATCGATCAGATCCGCGAAGTCGTCACCCTCAGCGTCTTCCAGATTACTGACGCCGATGCCGATCAGGCGGAAACGCGTCGTTCCGACTTCGTGTTTGAGCAGGTCGCGGCCTGCGGCAAAGATCCTGGACGCGAGCTGCGTGGGGGCGCTGAGCGCACGCGCCCGGGTGCGAATTTTGAAGTCGGCACTTTTTAGCTTAAGCGTCACCGTTGAACCGGCCAGCGCGTTGGCTTTGAGCCGCATTGAGACGCGCTCGGTCAATTCCCAGAGGTATTGTTCGAGCGGCCGAAACTCGCCGATATCGCGCTCAAAAGTCGTTTCGGCCGAGACGCTTTTCGTGTCGCGCTCCGGATCGACGGCTCGCGTATCAATCCCGCGCGCCAGACGCCACAGGCGTGCGCCTTCCTCCCCATATCTGCGCATGAGGTCGCGTTCCTCGCCGCGCTGCAGATCGGCAATTGTCCGGAATCCGTCGGCGGCGAGCTTGGCCGCGCTGACCGCGCCCACGCCGTAGATGAACCCAACCGGTTTGTCCGCGAGAAATGTCACGGCCTCGCTTTGGCCGAGGATTGCGAAGCCTCGGGGCTTATCAAGGTCCGAGGCAATCTTGGCGAGGAATTTGTTGACGGACAGGCCGATTGAAACCGTTATGCCAAGGCGATGCTCGACATCGCTTGCGAAACGCGCCAGCACCTTCGCCGCGCTCATCCCGTGCAGCCGCTGAGTGCCTGTCAGGTCGAGAAATGCCTCATCGATCGACAGTGGCTCGACCAGCGGGGTGAGAGCAACCATCGCCTTGCGCACTTCGCGACCGACCTGAACGTATTTTGACATGTTCGGCTTTATCACGACGGCATCCGGACAACGCCGTCTGGCCTCGAACATCGGCATCGCCGAACGAATGCCGTAGGTGCGTGCCACATAGCAGGCAGCAGCCACCACGCCGCGCTTTCCGCCCCCGACAACCACCGGTTTGTCAGCCAGACTGGGATCGTCCCGCTTCTCGATCGTGGCGTAAAATGCGTCGCAATCGATGTGGGCGATGCTGAGAGACGCAGCCTCGGGATGGCGCATCATACGAGGTGAAGCGCATCGTGGACAGCGTGTTGCCTGCTCCGCGGCGTCGGCAAGACAATCCCGGCAGAAGGTCATGGCAGATCACGCTCCCAAAAACCTGCAAGCACAAGCCGCCCTCTATCGACATCCGCAGGATCGAGATTATTTTCCGTAGCGAACGCAGCGATCAGTCGTTCGTCGGAAGCCATGTATTCCAGAACTCCGCCAAGGAAACCGGGCTGGCTCGCGGCGGCGCGAATCTCCGCCGGTCCAATGCCTGTTGCGGCCAGAAACCGCCCAAGGCGTTCCGCGTCGCCACCGATGAACGTAAGCGCCTGAATCGCAAGCGCTTCAGCCTGTTCTTGCGTGGGTGCAGGGCGGCTTTTCATCGGCTAGATTTGCCTTTCCGTAAGAAGCGCAGAAGCAAGGCAGATCAACGTATTGCAGTGGCAACCCATTGCGCAGCGTACCGTAGCGTTACATGGTTTTTTGCCGGAAGCGGCAACCCGCTTTCACTTGTTCAATCAAAATTCAAACCGACAGAACCCTGCCTCTGAGGAACCGGGGATGGGCGCTGAGTTGCTTAAATGCAACGCAGCGAAAGATTCGGGTAGCTAGACTTCTAGCGCATTACGTCCGACGCTATGCACGCGGCCATAGGTTGCGGCTTTAGAGGGGCAATTCTGCGTGCATTTTTGTGGTTCGGAGCTAGCGTGGCGACGTCAGCGGTTCGGCGACCAATAACGGAAATACCCTATCGTCCTGATATTGACGGCCTTCGCGCAGTGGCCGTCCTGTCCGTCATTGGATTTCACGCGTTTCCAAAGTCGATTGCGGGTGGCTTCATTGGAGTCGATGTTTTCTTCGTCATCTCGGGATATCTGATTTCAGGTTTGATCCTGAGCGGGTTAAAAAACGGCTCGTTCAATTTTCTCGATTTCTATGCGCGGCGCGCGCGCAGAATCTTCCCGGCGCTGACCGTTGTTCTGATATTTGTTTGGGGTGTCGGACTGCTTTTTTTTGTTCCGGCAGATTTGGCCACACTCAGCAAACACATTGCGGCAGGCGCCGCATTCGCGGCCAATATCGTCACCTATTTTGAAGTCGGCTATTTCGATGCGCCGGCGAGTACCAAGCCTCTGCTCCACTTATGGTCGCTTGGCGTCGAAGAGCAGTTCTATCTCATCTTTCCGATACTGATTTTCTTAGTGTGGCGTCACAGGTCCGCGACTCTGATTTTGAGCGTGATCGCCGTTGCGTCGTTTGCCCTTAATATCGTGACTGTTCGTTACAGTCCGTCGTTTGCGTTCTTTCTGCCGCTGACGCGGTTCTGGGAATTCCTTGCCGGCACTTTGCTCGCCTACGATTCAGTTAAATTTGGCTGGACTGCGCGCTTTGAGGCGAATGCTCGGCGGGACAACGCGGCATCGGCGATCGGAATGCTGATGATCCTGGTCGGGATTTTCATTATTCCCGCCGAAGGGAATTACCCCGGCTGGTGGGCATTGCTGCCTGTCATTGGCACGGCTCTGATGATCTGGGCGGGACAACACGCCTGGATCAATCGCAAAATTTTGGCCAAACAGAAGCTCGTTTATATCGGGCTCATCAGTTATCCGCTTTATTTGTGGCATTGGCCGCTGCTCGTTCTCGGCAAGACTATTGTGGGCTACTACAGCCCCTTAAATCTTCACTTGCGCACTACCACGATCGTCGCGGTCGCTCTTTCGTTCGTGTTGTCTTGGCTGACTTATGAATTTGTCGAGCGGCCGATACGGACGCGGCGGTTCAGTATCGGCTTACGGTCGGTTGGCGGGGCTTGCGCTGCCTCCCTCGCGGCGGTCGGACTTGTCGGAGTGATCACGCTACGAGGCGACGGATTTCCGGGACGATACCCGAAGGAGATCCAGGCGCTTCTCACGCCATTAACCTACGGCGCTGACTTTCCGCCTCCCAATGAAAAAAAGAACTTAGTCGGGCCTTTGCTGGTCCTATACGGGGATTCGCACGCGGCGCATTTAGTTCCAGGGCTGACCTTGTTGCAAAATGAAAGGACTTTCCGGCTCAAACTGATCGGCTTTGGCGAGTGTCCGCCGGTGGAGGAGGTAAAGCCGACCAACGCTGAAAATTGTCGCAGACTGCAAATTGCAACGGAAGAAGAATTTGTGCGCCTCAAACCTGACATCGTTCTCATCGGCGCGTTTTGGTACCAATACAATCACATCGAAAGGTTTAGGGAAACGCTGCAATTTTTTCAGCGCATAGGAGTTCATCGCATAGTAATAATAGGGTCGGTTCCATTCTGGCATCAACCGCCACAATCACTTTTGTACAAAGCTGCTCGGGCAAACCCTCTGCATCGAATACCGGACCGACTGTCGGCCTTCTATCCAGAGGGTTTTAGGGCGGATAAAGAGCTCAAGGTGATTGCGACAAATTTGGGGGCCACTTTCATTTCCGCGCGCGATGTTTTTTGTAACGAGCACGACTGTCTTGTACGGTTGGGAGACACCGCGCGGGACATACTACAGGTGGATCGCACCCATTTCAGTGCGCCCGGCTCCTGGTACTTGATTAGCCATGCCGCCGATGAAATCTTTGGGGGAAGTCCAATATCCAAGCTGGATGATCGTAAGGCTGAGTCACGCTAGACGCCTAACGTTCTGATCGATAAGACCGCGTGGCTCTCTTTTGTGCAGGAGCAGCGTGTTTTTTTGTGAATGCGATTTCGGTTGAGTGCTAGGAACCGGCTGGTGGACATCCTTCATCCGCCAGTCACAAACTGCCGGCCCGCGATACGGACCTCCGTCGCGGGCCGTTTGTCTATTGCCTTGGCAATCGTGAAAAGGATTGGCCCTGTCATCATTCATGGCCAAGCTCGGTCACCGCAGTCCGCAGATGGCAGCGCACTAAACCAAGCGCGCAAGCCAGAAGAAGCTGGCGTTGTCCGCTGTGGAGAAGCTGAAAAGGCGGAAGCGACTCGCCTAAAGTGGCAAACCTGAGAACGAACCGGGTTATCGCTGTGGCAACCCCATTGATTTAGTTGGTATTTAAGGGTGCCGTAAGAAATCGGCATTACCGTGCCGATCATGCCCGAGCATGGCCGCGCTGGCGACTGCCGGCTGTGCGCAACGGGGAAATGGGCGGAAATGGAATGCCAAAGACCGTCCTGATCGTGGAAGACAACGAGCTCAACATGAAGCTCTTCCACGATCTCCTCGAAGCGCACGGTTACAACACCGTTGGCACTCGCAATGGGATCGAGGCACTCGACCTCGCGCGCAGGCATCGGCCCGATCTGATCCTGATGGATATTCAGCTGCCGGAAGTCTCGGGTCTCGAAGTGACCAAATGGCTCAAGGACGACGCCGAGCTCAAAGCCATTCCGGTGGTTGCAATCACGGCGTTCGCCATGAAGGGCGACGAAGAGCGCATTCGCGAAGGCGGCTGTGAGGCTTACCTCTCGAAGCCGATTTCGGTGGGAAAATTCATCGAGACCATCCGTCATTTCCTCGGATCGGGCTGACGCCGGAGTGGGAGCAGGGCCTTGCAAAGCGTTGGCGATTGCCCAAGCATTCCAGCGCTTTAACGAAGCGTTTGGTCAGACCGCGCGCCTGGTCTAGCCTATCGGTGGCACATTTGATTCGGCGCGACTTCGGGGCGCGCGCTCAAACGTCTCTGCAATACCCTACGGAGTAGCTCAGGTCCGCCGCATCTCCTGGGTCCGTGGGGTTCGGCCGGCCCGGGAGTGGCATGAGTGGCCTCCTCATCGCTTCCGGCCGGCCACCTGCTTCGCGGATATCCTTGCTAGGGTCGGACGATTGTCCAGCCCTTTTCGCCGAGCTCGATCAGAGTAACAACGCCTGCCTTAACGCGCCGGGCATTGTCAACGAGCGCCGGTTCCTTGCCTTCCTTGCGCGTCATCGCGTCGAGCGTATTCTCGCAAGCCATGAACGAGACGTTCGGCATTCCTTCCTTGAAGGACTTGAGCCTCGGTTTCACGGGGGAGGTATCATCGCGCAGCATGTGGAGCCCGGCATTGAAGGCAACGATCTGGATATCGACCTCTTCGCCTTTGTCGGAATAGAACTTCGATACGTTTGCCGCGACGTTGAGCACCGCGTTCATTTTGTCCGGATCGTTGTCGCTGATCTGCAGGGCAAGCTTATGCTTTTCGGCTGCGATGGCGGGCCCACAGGCCAGCGCCACCGAAAGGAGCGCGGCAACCAGCGTGCGAAGCATCGTGGATGCCCTTGGGAAATTACTTGATCTTGGACTCGGTGTAATCGACGTGCTTCTTCGCGATGGGATCGTATTTTCTTTTCTTCAATTTGTCCGTCTGCGTGCGCGAGTTTTTCCGGGTCACGTAGTAGTGGCCGGTACCGGCGCTTGAAACGAGTTTGATCTTGAGACTGATGGCTTTGGCCATAAAACTTCCCTTTATGCTTTAAGTTTAGACGATGTCTTTGGCGCGGAAACTAACGCCGAAGCTGCAAATGTCAAGAAAAGTGCCGATTTGCAGCATTTCTACAGCAGTTCCCGAAAAAATTGCTTCTCGATCATGAAATAAAAGGGAACGGGAAGATCGTGCGCCATGCCGGCTTCCACGCGCGCCAGCAGCTCCTCCAGCACGATGCCTGTAATCGTCGGCATGTCGAGATGGCCCGCTTCTTCGATGGGCACCCAGATGAGTTCGACCAATTCGGAATCCGGCCCCACGACACCCTCGATTGTATGCGCAATCGCGGACGCGTCGGCCGTTAAGAAGCGGGTATCAAAGCGGCGCGGCCGGCGCGGGGGCGTGATTGCGCGCGCAATGAAATGAATTTGACCGAGATCGGGGTGCACATTTGCTTTTGCAAACTCGGCCCAGATCTCGCCGGGCACCGCCGGTGGCCGGTCACGCTTCACGCCGAGCAGGAGACCGGTTTCCTCGGCGGTTTCGCGGAGCGCAGCGAGAGCAAAAGCGCGCGCGAAGTCTCCAGCCGGTTGCGCGACCCGCTCCAGTAACTTTTTCTCGGTATCGGGATGCAGCTCGCTCACCGTAGGCATCAGGCGGTCGAGTGGGTCGATGCGCCCGCCGGGAAAGACAAACTTGCCCGGCATGAATTTGTGCCCGGCATGACGGCGGCCAAGCAGCACCTTCGGAGTGTGTCCGGACCGATCGATCAACATGAGCGTGGCAGCGTCGCGCGGCTCGCTGTCCGGAAAGGACATGTCGCGCTCGGCCGTAGTCATGCGCTCGGCCCAGAGTTTTCCGAGGTCCTTCGTCATCGAGCCTTCCGTCGCTTGCCGCGCTGGCGGTGTTCGTGTTGCCGCTCTTCGCGTCGCGGTCGCGGAATTGGGCGGCTATGTCGGCCCTCCGACAAGATTTCGAAACGCAGCGCGCCGGCAACCGGCGCTGCTTCCACGAGCTTCACCGTTACGGGATCGCCCAGGCGGTAGCTTTCGCCGGAGCGAGCGCCGACCATGGCGTGTCCTTTTTCGTCATAACGGAAATATTCGTCACCGATTGTGCGAGCGGGCACGAAGCCGTCGGCGCCGGTATCGCTTAGCTTCACGAACAGGCCCGCGCGTGTGACGCCGGAGATGCGCCCGTCAAAGCTCGCGCCGACGCGATCGGCGAGAAAATGCGCGATCAGCCGATCGCTGGTTTCCCGCTCAGCCAGCATGGCGCGGCGTTCGGCAGCGGAAATCTGCGCACTGATTTCGGCTAACGCCTTTCGATCGGTTGCGTCGGGCAAGCCGTCGTGTCCGAGCTTCAAAGCCCGGATCAGGCCCCGGTGCACGATCAGATCGGCGTAACGTCGGATCGGCGACGTGAAATGCGCATAGCGGCGGAGGTTCAAGCCGAAATGGCCGTAGTTGTCGGCCGAATATTCGGCCTGCGCTTGCGTGCGCAGAACGATTTCGTTGACGAGTTGCTCAGTGTCTCGTCCCTTTACGCGCGCCAGAATCCGATTGAAAGCTTCGGGCTTGAGCACGCCGCCTTTGGCGAAAGGGATGTCGAGCGTCGCGAGGAATTCACGCAACGCCTGCACCTTTTCCATGGCCGGCTCATCGTGCACCCGGTAAACGAGCGGAACGCGCGCACGCTCCAGCGTCTCGGCCGCCGCGACGTTGGCCAGAATCATGAACTCTTCGATCAGCCGGTGCGCTTCGAGCCGCTCAGGGGTTATGACGCGATCGACGGCGCCATCGCCCTTGAGCAAAATCTTGCGCTCGGGCAGGTCGAGGTCGAGCGGCTGTCGCTCGGCTCGAGCGCGCGCCGTGGCTTCATAAGCGGCATAAAGCGGCTTGAGAACCGGCTCGACCAGCGTTTCCGTGTCTTCATCGGTCCGCCCGCTGATCGCGGATTGCGCTTGCTGATAGGACAGCTTGGCGGCCGACCGCATCAGGATGCGATGGAAGGTGTGCGAGCGTTTGCGTCCGTCTGCGCCGATTACCATGCGTACGGCGATGGCGGGGCGGTCTTCGCGAGGTCGAAGCGAGCACAGATCATTCGAGATCCGTTCCGGCAACATCGGCACCACGCGGTCCGGAAAATAGACCGAATTGCCGCGCGCAAGCGCCTCGCGGTCGAGCGCAGAGCCTGGCGCGACATAGTGAGCGACGTCCGCGATGGCGACATGGACAATGTAGCCGCCGTGATTGTTCGATGCCGTATCGGGCTCGGCATGCACCGCGTCGTCGTGATCCTTGGCGTCGGGTGGATCTATCGTGACGAAGGGCAGCTTCCGCCAATCCTCGCGGCCTTGAAGCGTTGCGCGCCGGGCGGCGTCGGCTTCCTGCTGGGTTTCGCGCCGAAATACGGACGGGATGCCATGCGCGTGAATAGCTATCAGGCTCACCGCCCGCTCGCTCTTGAGCGATCCAAGGCGCTCCACAACCCGACCACTGGGCAGGCCAAGCCGCGAACCGCGTGAGGTTTCGACCGCGATGAGGTCACCGTCTTGTGCGTCAGCGGTTGCTCCCGCCGGGATGGCGAGTTCCTTGCCGAGCATTTTCTTTTCGACCGGCTCCAATCGTCCGCCGCCATGCGGAATTTGGCGAAATATGCCAAGGACACGATGCTTCGGATGATCGATGATCCTGATCACATGGCCGCGATATCGGATTTCGTCCTCGTTCTCGGCCTCTTCGACGCGCAGCAGCACGCGATCGCCGAGGCCGGCAGCGTCGCCAGGCCGGACCTTGCGGGGCGGGTGAATGCGTATTTTCGGCGCGGCGCCATGTGCGTCCTCATCCCATTCGTCGGGTGTCGCGATGAGATCGCCGTCGCTATCGCGCGCGGTCACGTCGGCGAGAACGGTGGAAGGAAGGGTGCCGGCGTGGTGCAGTTTCTTCCGCCGCCTTTCGATAGTTCCTTCGTCTGCGAGTTCGCGCAACAGACGCTTCAGATCGGCGCGCATTGCATTCTTCAAGCCGAAGGCGCGCGCGATCTCACGCGTGCCGACCTTGCCGGGCCTGTTTCCGATGAAAGCGAGAATGTCGGCCTTGGATGGGAGTGAAGGGTTCTTTTTCGATGCTTTGTTCAAAATAGAAAGTCCTGCGCCGAAACGGCGCCACAGAATAAAATGTAATGGCCGGCTTGCGGCTTCGCCACTTATTCAGCGGCCGTGACTTTGGCTGCTTTTTTTGCCGGTTTTTTCCGCGGGCTGGCAGATTTCTCGCTTTTATCGCCGGCTTCGGCCTTCTTCTTGCGGCCCTTCGGCGCTTCGGAAGGCTCGCCCGCTTTCTTGCGTCCGGCCGCGCGCCGCGGCTGCGAGCTGAGCTGATCGGCACGCGCATCCAGCAGCACGACCGCCTCGGTGAGCGTAATCGCCTCCGGCGTCTTGTCGCCCGGGATCGTGGCGTTGATACCGTTATGACTGACATAAGGCCCGTAACGGCCATTCTTGACCACAACCGGCCCGCCTTCGTCGGGGTGTTCGCCCAAAACCCGCCCAGGGTCGGCACCGAAACGGCGGCCCTTCTTCGGATTGGCCTTTTTTTCTGCGATCAGCGTGACGGCGCGGTTGAGGCCGATGGCTAGAACGTCGTCGCCGTCTTCCAGGTTCGCATATGTCTTGCCGTGCTTCACATAGGGGCCGAACCGTCCGATGCCGGCGACGATGGGCTCGCCGTCGTCCGGGGACAGGCCAATTTTGCGTGGCAGCGCCAGGAGACCCAGCGCCTTCTCAAGATCGATGTTCTCGGGCGAAATGCCCTTGGGGATGCTGGCACGCTTGGGCTTCTCGACTTCCGGCTTCTTCTCACCCTTCTTCACTTTCGGCGGCTTGATCTGCTCGCCAAGCTGCAAATATGGCCCGAAGCGGCCGCCACGCAGCGTCACTTCAAGGCCCGTTTCTGGGTCCTCGCCGAGAACCTTTTTACCCTGCACGCCATCGGCGTTGGGCGTGATCTGCCGCGTGAAATTGCATTCCGGATAATTCGAGCAGCCGATGAAGGCTCCGAAGCGCCCGGTCTTCAGAGAGAGCTGACCGGTGCCGCATTGCGGGCACTCGCGCCGCGGCCTGCCGTCGGCGCGTTCCGGGAAAATATGCGGTTCGAGCAAATCGTTGAGCGCGTCAAGCACGACCCGATTGCGTACCTCTTTGATGTCGTTGACGGCTCCGACGAATTGCTCCCAGAACTCGGCGAGCACGGCACGCCAGTCGATCGTGCCCGCCGAAATTTCGTCGAGCTTCTCTTCAAGGCTCGCCGTGAAATCGTACTCGACGTAGCGGGTGAAGAAGCTTTCGAGGAATGCAACGACGACACGGCCCTTGTCTTCGGGGATCAGGCGCTTCTTGTCGATGCGGACATAACCGCGGTCTTGCAGCACCTGCAGGATCGAGGCGTAAGTTGATGGCCGTCCGATGCCCAGTTCTTCCATGCGCTTGACCAAGGCGGCTTCCGAAAAGCGTGGCGGAGGCTCGGTGAAATGCTGCGAGGATTCGATGGCCTGCTTGTTGAGCAGTTCGCCCTCGGACATAGCGGGCAGGCGGCGTGACTCGTCATCATCGGGAGTCTCGTCCTGGCCTTCCTGGTAGAGCGTGAGGAAGCCATCGAACTTCACCACCTGGCCAGACGCGCGCAAATCGATATTCCGTGAACCCGCCTTTGCGACGATGTCGACCGTGGTGCGCTCGAACTCGGCGGACTCCATCTGGCTGGCGACCGCGCGATTCCAGATCAGTTCGTACAGCCGTGCCTGGTCGCGATCGACATATTTGGCGACTTCGGCGGGTGTGCGGCTGGCGCTGGTCGGACGCACAGCCTCGTGTGCTTCCTGCGCGTTCTTCGACTTGTTGTGGTATTCGCGTGGGGTCGCGGGAACGTACTCTTTCCCATAGTTGCGACCTAGCATAGCGCGGATGTCGGCAATCGCCTCCGGCGCCAGATCGATGCCATCGGTACGCATATAGGTGATCAAGCCGGTCGCTTCGCCGTCGATCTCCACGCCTTCGTAGAGCCGCTGCGCAAGACGCATAGTCATCGCCGGGGCGAGGCCGAGCTTGCGGCTTGCTTCCTGCTGCATGGTTGAGGTGGTGAAGGGCGGAGGCGGATTGCGCCGGGCCGGCTTTGCCTCGACTGCCGTCACCTTGAAGATGGCGTTCTCAAGATCTCGCGTGAAAGCTTCGGCTTCGGCGCCGGATCCGATGTCGAGGCGCTGGATCTTCTGTCCGTCCGCGCCAACCAGGCGCGCTTCGAAGACTTCGTTGCGGGGGGTCGCGAGCTTGGCAACGATAGACCAGTATTCCTTGGCGACGAATTTCTCGATCTCCAGCTCGCGATCGCAGACCAGCCGGAGTGCGACGGACTGCACGCGTCCGGCCGAACGCGCACCCGGAAGCTTGCGCCAAAGCACGGGCGAGAGGGTGAAGCCCACGAGATAGTCGAGAGCGCGGCGGGCGCGATAGGCGTCGACCAGCGAAGAATCGATCTGCCGCGGGTGCTTCATTGCCTCCGCCACGGCTTGCTTGGTGATTGCGTTGAACACCACGCGCTCGATTGCGTGTCCCTTGAGCGCGTTCTTCTCCTTCAGCACTTCCAGCACATGCCAGGAGATCGCTTCACCCTCTCGGTCAGGGTCGGTCGCGAGGATCAGCTTGTCGGCGTCCTTGAGCTTTCGCGCGATGTCGTTGATGCGCTGGTTCGATTTGGCGTCGACCTCCCAGAGCATGCGGAAATCCGCCTCGGGATCGACCGAGCCATCCTTGGCGGGGAGGTCGCGGATATGGCCAAAAGAAGCCAGTACCTCATACCCCGGGCCGAGGTACTTATTAATCGTCTTCGCCTTGGCCGGCGACTCGACTACGACAATATTCATGAAAATCCAATAGGTTATCCGCCGGTACAGTTAGGGCTCAAGGCGGAATCGGCCGTTTGTTGGCCCGGAACATGGGGAAGGTGACCCCTACTGTCAAATAAGCCCGTTAAGAAGCCGTGTCAGAACAGCCAAATAGGGCGTGAAAGAGACACAACTATAAATTGTTCAAATTCTCAAGTGCTACTTTAGAGAGGCCGCGGCGCCAGATACCGGCTTCTACTTTGTCTTCACGCCCAGCTTGTCCAGAAAAACATATGTCGGGTGGCCGTCTGGCAACATGCCCAATTTCTTCTGCTCCGCACGAATATTGTCGCGAAGGTCGAAATCAATGTGCCCCTCAAATTCGTTCACCTTATAACCCATCTCCGACAATTTTCTTTGCAGCGCAACACGCGCATCGCGCGACAGCTGGCGATCGTCCTTGGGCCAGGCCGTCTTGATCAACCCCCCGCCTTGCATGCGATCGGCGAGGTGACCCACCGCGATCGCATAGGCATCTGAATTGTTGTATTCCTTCAGCACATCGAAATTTTCGGTGACAACAAAGCCCGGGCCGGCCGCACCGCTTGGGAAGAACAGGATTCCTTGTCCGGAGGATGGAAACGGTTTTCCGTCGGCGCGGCGTATACCAAGCGCTTGCCATTCGGCGAAGGTCGCGCGGCTGCGCATGTAGTCGAAACCATTCGGGACGGTTACCTCGAAGCCCCAGGGGAGGGCCGGGTTCCACTTCCATTTGCGCAGGTAGTTGGCCGTGGATCCGAGCACATCCGGCACGTTGCTCCAGATATCGGTGCGGCCATCACCCGAAAAATCGATGGCATAATCGACGAAATTCGACGGCATGAACTGCGTCTGACCCATGGCGCCGGCCCAGGAGCTGACCATCTTGTCCCGCGCAATGTGGCCGTCCTGCATGATGCGCATAGCGACCAGCAATTCGTTTCGGAAATAGGGGTGGCGGTACTTTACGTATCCCAGCGTGGCCAGCGACCGAAACACGTCCCAGCGATCCTTCTCGGCGCCGAAGTCGGACTCCATTCCCCACAGGGAAAGCAGCACCCAGCGCTCAACCTCGAATTTCTTTTCGACTGCATCGAAAGTCTTGGCCCATTCGCGGGCCTTGAGCTGTCCGTCCGCGATGCGACGGTTTGATACGATGGCGTTCACATAGTCGCCGACCGGTTTTCCGTATTCCGGCTGGCGCTTTGTCGCCGCAATGACCCGCTGGTCCGGCGTGACCCCTTTTAAGGCAAGATCGAAAGTCGCGCGGGTAACTCCCTTGGTTTGCGCATCAGTCCAAAGCTCGGACGCAAAGGCCGCGAACGATTGTTCCTGCGCGCGCGATGCTTGAGCCTGCAATACCAGAAGCACCACGAGTGCGATGGCTGATCTTCGTGACATGAATAGGTTTCCGACTGGAGGCCAGTTGATATTGCACGTTACAGCAGCGATACCAACCCTGCACCATGCCGTTCGATCCGTCCGGCAATCTCGAGCTCGAGCAGCACGGTGCGCACAATCGTGGCGGAGGTGCAGGCGAGCCGCACTAGGTCGTCAATCGATATTGGCGCGGGACCGAGAAGCGCAATGAGGCGGCTGCGCTCCTCATCAACGGTCGTAAAATCGGGAGAGCCGGGCGGCTCCTGGGCTGGCTCCTGCGCCGACGCAATACGCGGCTCGCGGCCGAGAATAGGTTCAATCGCTGTGATCACATCTGCGGCTTCGGTCACCGGCGTCGCGCCTTGCTTGAGCAGACCGTTCGTCCCTTCGCTGCGCGGATCTAATGGCGACCCTGGCACCGCGAAGACTTCGCGTCCTTGTTCGGCCGCAAGTCGCGCCGTGATGAGCGAACCGGAGCGGCGGGCGGCCTCGACGACCACGACACCAAGCGAAAGGCCCGAGATGAGGCGATTGCGGCGCGGAAAGTCGTGGGCGCGTGGCTCCCAGGTGAATGGCATTTCAGATATCGCGGCGCCTTCCGCCAGAAGCTCTTCAAGCAGTGTGACGTGTTCGGCCGGATAGATCCGGTCGTGGCCACCGGCGAGCACAGCCACGGTGCCTGTGCCCAGGCTCGCGCGATGCGCAGCGGCGTCGATGCCGCGCGCGAGCCCGGATACAACGGTAAAGCCCGCATCGCCCAGATCGCGCGCAATGCGCTGGGCAAACTTGATCCCCGCCGCCGATGCGTTCCGCGAGCCGACAATGCCGATCAGCGGCCGCGCCAGCGCATCGATCTTGCCGCGCACCGCAAGAACCGGCGGCGAATCGTCAATCATTCGCAGACGCGCGGGATAGTCTGGCTCGTCAAGCGTGAGAAATTCGACACCCGCCGCTTGCGCAGCCTTCAATTCGGCTTCGGCGTGCTCGCGCGAGCAAATACGCGGGGAACGCTTCAAGCCGCCGCGGCGCGCCAGATCGGGCAGGGCCATAAGGGCGGGATGGACACCCCCGTAGTGCCTGACAAGATCATGAAAGGTACGGGGGCCGATGTTTTCGCTGCGGATCAGCCGCAGCCAATCGAGACGCGGATCTTCTTGTCCACGATCGCTCAACGTCCGCAACCCCGCTTCCACGCTAGGACAGCACTACAACCGTTTCTTGGCTGATACAACTATAAGTTTAGTCTGGCCTTGCTGCTTTTGCGCCGATCTTGCCTTCGGTGCCGCTGAGCAGACGAGCGATGTTTTCCCGGTGCTTGATCCAGAGTAATAGAGTGAGAAGCACAAAGACCGCCGCGACGGTTGGGAGACCAAACAACCACAAGGCCAAAGGCGTCATCGCGCTGGCGATGAGCGCGGCCAGCGAGGAAAAACGAAAAACGGCCGCCATCGCGAGCCAGATTCCGCAAAATGCCAGCGCCGCGGGCCAATAGAGACCAAGCAGCACACCGATGTAGGTGGCAACGCCCTTTCCGCCCTTAAATCTCAGCCAGACCGGAAAGAGATGGCCGAGAAATGCCCCAAGGCCCGCGATGAGCGCCGCATTGGGCCCGAAGTGCGCCGCCATAAGCACGGCGACGGTGCCCTTGAGGGCGTCACACAGAAGCGTGGCCGCAGCCAGACCCTTGCGGCCCGTGCGCAAGACATTGGTCGCGCCGATGTTGCCCGATCCGATCGCCCGAATGTCGGGACCGCCCGCGGCGCGTGTAAGCAGAAGCCCGAACGGGATCGAGCCGAGCAGGTAGCCGAAAACAAGCGCCAGTACGATCATACGTATTCGTAGACGGTGCGCCCGGAAACGATGGTGCGAACGACGCGGCCCGTCAGTCGGGCTTCATCGAAAGGTGTGTTCTTGCACTTGGACTTCAATTCGTTTGGATCAAGAACCCACGGCAGTTCAGTGTCGATCACGATCACGTCGGCAGGCGCACCGCTCTTGAGCGTGCCGCCAGGAAGGCCGAGCAGCTCTGCAGGCCGCGTCGACATTGCGCGTAACAGCGTCGTCAAATCGATCTCGCCACCATGAACCAGGCGCAGGCCTGCTGTGAGCATTGTCTCCAGTCCGATCGCTCCCGGCGCGGCTTCCGCGAAGGGCAATCGCTTCGTCTCGACGTCTTGCGGATTGTGATCGGACATGATCACGTCGACGAGACCCGAGCCCACTGCTTCAACGAGCACCTTGCGGTCGTCCTCGGCGCGCAACGGCGGCGCCAGCTTGAGAAAGGTACGATACGGCCCGATGTCGTTTTCGTTCAGCGTCACGTGATTGATCGACGCAGAGGCGGTGACGTCGAGGCCGGCATCCTTGGCGCGGCGCAAGACCTCGAGCGTATCGGCGCAAGTGACCGAAGCGGCGTGATACCGCCCACCTGACAAGGCAACGAGACGCACGTCGCGCTCAAGCATGACTGTTTCGGCGGCTTTCGGAATGCCGAGCAGTCCGAGGCGCGCGGCGAACTCGCCTTCATTCATCACGCCATCGCCGATCAGGTTCGGATCTTCGGTATGGTGCACGATCATCGCGTCAAAATCGCCGCCATAAGCGAGCGCGCGCCGCATGACCTGCGCGTTGGTGACGCTCTTCGCGCCGTCGGTGAAGGCAACCGCGCCGGCGGCCTTGAGCAGGCCGATCTCAGTCATTTCCTTGCCTTCGAGCCCTTTGGTGATCGCCGCCATCGGGTGCACGTGCACAATGGCATTGTCGCGCGCGCGACGCAGCACGAAATCAACCGTGGCCGGGTTATCGATCGCCGGAGACGTATTGGGCTGACAGACAACCGTCGTAACGCCGCCGGCCGCCGCGGCCTGGCTGGCGGAAGCAAGCGTCTCGCGGCTGGCTTCCCCAGGTTCGCCGACGAATGCGCGCATGTCGACCAGGCCCGGCGCCACCACTTTGCCGCGGCAATCGATGACATCGGTGCCTTCGGGAACGCCGGCGGCGCCGATGCCTTTCTTCGTTTCGCGAATGACGCCTTCCGCGATCAGAAGATCGCCGACGATATCGAGATCGCGCGACGGATCGACGATGCGGGCGTTGGCGAGCAGGATCGGGCGGCGGTCGGTGAGCATCATGAACTTACCCTGCCATTCCGCGTTGCGCCGTCCCGGAATGACAACATTCTACGCATTCGGCAGATTTCGCGACAAGGCTTCCAGCACCGCCATGCGGACCGCGACGCCCATCTCAACCTGCTCTCGGATCAGCGACTGCGCGCCGTCTGCCACGATGGAGTCAATCTCGACACCACGATTCATGGGACCGGGATGCATCACCAGTGCGCCCGGCTTTGCATACGCCAGCTTTTTCTCGTCGAGACCGTAATAGTGGAAGTATTCCGACATTGACGGCACGTAGGAACCATTCATCCGTTCGCGTTGAAGTCTGAGCATCATGACGATATCGACGTCAGCGAGGCCTTCGCGCATGTCTCGGGCGACTTCTACGCCGAACCGTTCGATCCCCGGAGGCAGCAGCGTGGAGGGTGCGACAACGCGCACGCGCGCGCCCATGGCATTGAGCAGGATGATGTTCGACCGGGCGACCCGCGAATGAAGAATGTCGCCGCAGATGGCAACCAGCAGCCCCTCGATGTGACCCTTGTTTCGGCGGATAGTCAGCGCGTCGAGCAAAGCCTGGGTCGGATGTTCATGCGATCCGTCGCCCGCGTTGATTACCGAACAGTCCACCTTGCGGGCAAGCAGTTCGACGGCGCCGGAGGCGTGATGGCGCACGACGATGATGTCAGGGTGCATGGCATTGAGCGTGATTGCCGTGTCGATCAACGTCTCGCCCTTGCGCATGGAGGATGAGCTGGTCGACATGTTCATGACGTCGGCGCCAAGACGCTTGCCGGCGAGCTCGAATGAGGCCTGCGTCCGGGTCGAGACTTCAAAGAAGAGATTGATCTGTGTCCGGCCGCGCAGCGACGTGCGCTTCTTTTCGATCTGGCGATTGAGCTCGACGAATTCTTCGGCGAGGTCGAGCAGTCCGGAAATGTCCTGCTGCGAAAGCCCTTCGATCCCCAACAAATGCCGCCTGCTGAGGACAAAAGAAGGTTTCGGCGCAATGGTCATTAAAGCAAGACCTATAGGCGGAACTTGCCGCCGCGGCAAGGGCGTTGCTCACCGATCCACAAGGCAACTCATTCAGATAATTAATAAACTCGTTTACCCCAATCCTGGTCGTGGAACGCGAATTCACCATGGGCCTGCGGGCGCGGGCGGGACGGTTCCCCCAAATATTCGTGAACGTTCAGGGCTGTTCCGCAGCAGTTCCGACGAAACCGCGACGCGTCTTGGGGGTTGGCGTTTGATAGTGAATGCCGGAATTGAAAGGAGGCCACATGAGGACGATAGCAAAATACGCCACGGCGATGGCGCTGACCGGTGCGCTCGCGGTTGCCGCAGTATCACCAGGTGAGGCACGCAGTGGACGTAATGCGGCCGCGATCGGCTTCGGCGTTGGTGCGGTAGCGGGCGCGGCGATCGCCAGCTCGGCCTACAACGGCGGTTATTACGGGTTCTACGACCCAGGCCAGTTTGGATATGCCTACGCCCCGGGCTACGGGTATAACGCGTACGCCTATGAACCCGGGTATGCCTACGTGGCGCCGGGCTACGATTACCACGGCTACAACAGGTATGGGTACTACGACGGGCACAACTGGGCACGTCAGCACAGCACCAACAATTTCTCGATTGACTCGCAGCGTTAAGCTGGGACGAAGTCGGGAAGGAGAGGGGTCGCTCTTCGGAGCGGCCTCTTTTTCTTTCATTTTTAGATTTCCCCGTTCACGGAGCGGGGTCTTTCTTGCTCCTTACATTCGCGCCAGCCGGTCGAGTGCACCTTGAAGAATGAAAGCGGCGGCGTGTTGATCGATCACGGCTGCACGTTTTTTGCGACTGACATCGGCAGCGATCAGCTCGCGCTCGACGGCTACGGTCGACAGCCGCTCGTCCCAAAGCGCGATCGGCAGTTCGGTGAGCTTTGCGAGATTGCGCGCGAATGCGCGGGTCGATTGTGCCCGGGGACCTTCGCTGCCATCCATATTGATCGGCAACCCGAGCACGAATCCGACCGCCGCGCGCTCGGCAGCAAGCCCAATGACGCGTTTTGCGTCGGCGGTGAAAGTCTTGCGTGCGATGGTTTCGACCGCGGTTGCAAGCTTTCGATCGGGGTCGCTGGTTGCGACGCCGATCGTCTTGGTTCCCAGATCGAGCCCGATCAGAGCGCCCCGAGCGGGCAGATGCAAAGCAGCCTCGGTGAGTGGCAGGACAATGGACATTTGTCACGGCACCGTGCCGGCGGGGAGCCGTTCGGCAAAATCCGCAATCTGGCCGGACGTGGTAAACCACACGCGATCGTCGGCTCGCCGGGAAATGTGTGTGAGCGCGCGTGCCAGGTGTTTGAATCGATGCGGCCAGCCGATGATGTAGGGATGTAGCGCAATTCCCATGACCAATGGGCGCTGGACACATTCCCCGTGCATGACCTCGAAAGCATCGACGATCATGTCCGCGAATTCGGCGCCTTCGCGTTTGCGCGCGACGATCTGTGGGATGTCGTTGAGCTCCTGCGGATAGGGCACGGACAGAATGCGTCCTCGGCGCGTTTTCATCCAGACCGGTTGGTCGTCATGACACCAGTCGAGCAGGTAACGGTAGCCGGCCTCCTGCAACAGGTCCGGAGTGACAGGGGACTGCGAAATCCATGGTCCGAGCCAGCCACGCGGACGCTTGCCGGAACGTTGTTCGATTGCCGCGGTCGTCTCTTCGATCAGCAGGCGCTCCATCTTTTCTTCGAGATCGCCCTGGCGCTCCGAATTGCTGCGGCCGTGCCCGACCAGTTCCGCGCCGGGAAATGCCGCGACCGCCGACGGCGCATGCCGGTACATTTCCGAGTTGATCAACAGCGAGACCGGCAGCTTTAACTCGTCGAACAGAGCGGCGAGGCGAAAAACCCCGACGCGGTTGCCGTAGTCGCGCCAGGCATAATTGAGCACGTCGGGCTGCGGCCCGCCTGGCGCGAGTTCGGCCCCCAGCCCCTCTCCGAACGAGAACCATTCGAGATTTAGACCAATATAGATGGCGAGACGCTTGCCGCCAGGCCAGTCGTAGACCGGACGGGCGGTGATTGGAGAGTAGGGGTATCGATCATGGCTGCGGGTGGACATGGAGAATGGTAGCCGGTCCTTGTGCCCCTTGGTTCGCGGGGCGATTGCGCGGGAACGAGAAGAGCTTAATTGCCCGCCATTTCTACATCACCCTTCGCCGAACGCGCAGCCCTGACTAAAGCCTTTACGAATTCGTGGCCGCGGCGCGACGCGCTAGTCTGGCGGCCCGTCTCGTCCCAGGATCATGCCAATGTGGCCGGACCGACGTTTACTGGATCTGTTTCGGATCGAGCATCCTATTTTGCTGGCACCAATGGCCGGCGCCATGGACACCGAGCTTGCGATCGCCGTGGCAAACGCCGGCGGGCTCGGTGCCTTGCCGGCGGGCATGCTCGGCGCAGACCAGGTGAGAGCCCAGGTGGCGCAGTTTCGCGAGGCCACCAGGAGCAAGCCGATCAATCTGAACTTCCTCGCGCACAAAATGCCTGTTCCCAACAATGAGCGCGAGAATGCGTGGCGAGAAAAACTCAAACCTTATTACGTTGAACTGGGCGTCGATCCGGCAGCGCCGGTCGCGGTGACGAACCGGCTTCCCTTCGACGCCGCTATGTGCGCCGTGGTCGAAGAACTCAAGCCGGAAGTGGTGAGCTTTCACTATGGGTTGCCGGACTCTGAACTTGTAAAACGGATACGCGAGTCCGGCTCGAGCGTGATCTGCTCTGCAACGACCGTTGCCGAGGCGCGCTTCCTGGAACAGAACGGCTGCGAGGCCATAATCGCCCAGGGCCTCGAAGCCGGCGGGCATCGCGGCATGTTCCTGAGCGAGGACCTGTCAACGCAGGTTGGCCTGTTCACCCTGCTTCCGCAGATCGTTGACGCGGTGAGCGTGCCGGTGATTGCAAGCGGCGGAATTATGGACGGCCGCGGCATTGTTGCGGCCTTTGCGCTCGGTGCAGCGGCCGTCCAAGTCGGCACCGCTTTCCTGCTGTGCCCGGAGTCAAAGATTTTGCCGCCGCACCGCGCGGCGCTGCAAATGGCGCGTCCCGACGGCACGCTGCTCACGAATGTTTTCAGCGGCCGGCCGGCCCGCGCGCTTGTCAACCGCGCCATTCGCGAGCTTGGTCCGATCAGCCAGATTGTTCCGGAGTTTCCGCTGGCTGCAGGAGCGCTGGCGCCCTTGCATGCCAAGGCGCAAGCGCAGGGGTCCGGCGATTTTTCGCCGATGTTGGCAGGCCAGGGGGCCAATCTCAGCCGGGAAATTCCGGCGGCTGAGCTGGTGGGAAAATTGGTGCGGGGCGCGCAGGATCGCTTGCGCGCAAGGGCATAGTTGTCGTGTCGAAAGGCCGTCTGCTATAGGGCTGACGCAAGTACCGACACCTTTTCGGGAAAGTCCATGTCTGTCGACGCTGACACCGTCCGCCGCATCGCGCATCTGGCCCGCATCGCCGTGGCCGAAGAAGAAGTTGAGCATCTGCGCAATGAGCTCAACGCGATCCTCGCTTTCGTCGAGCAGCTGTCGGAAGTCAATGTCGATGGGGTCGAACCGATGACCTCTGTGACCCCGATGACGATGAAGAAAAGAGCCGATGTGGTGACGGACGGCGGCATCCCGGATGACATCGTCAAGAATGCTCCAATGAGCGAAGACAACTATTTTTTGGTCCCGAAGGTGGTCGAATGAGGCGCGCAGCGCATCATTCGACCATCCCCGGGCGAGCATCGCGAGACCCGGGGATCTCGTGCAGCACGGCGTGGATGGCCGGAACAAGTCCGGCCATGACGGAGTAGCCGATGTGTATCGCGTGCGAACTCGGATATTGGGCCATGATCGACGCGCTGGAGGCGGAACGCGCCGCGAAGGCCGAGACCCCACGCCAACCTGGCTTTGTTTGCGATGCACCGACCGAACCGTCCAAGCGCAGGGCGAATGAAACAGTTGTCGATGAGCCCGCGCCGTGACTGACTTGACCTCGCTCACTTTGGCTGAGGCGCGCGACGGGCTGAAGAGAAAATCATTCTCCGCTGTCGAATTGGCTCTTGCGCACCAAAATTCTATCGAGGGCGCAAGAGCACTCAACGCGTTTGTACTCGAAACTCCGGAGCGCGCGGCCGAGATGGCAAAGGCTTCCGACGCGCGCATCGCGCAGAAGAAGGCCGGGCCGCTGGAAGGAATTCCGCTCGCCGTCAAGGACATGTTTTGCACAGCGGACGTGCGCTCGACCGCGTGCTCGCACGTTCTCGACACGTTCGTCCCACCTTACGAATCGACCGTGACCTCGCAACTCTGGCGCGACGGAGCGGTGTTGCTCGGCAAGACCAACTGCGACGAATTCGCGATGGGTTCTTCCAACGAAACTTCGTATTTCGAACCAGTGCAGTCGCCCTGGCGGCGCAAAGGATCCAACACGCCGCTGACGCCCGGCGGTTCGTCCGGAGGGTCAGCCGCTGCCGTCGCCGCGCGCCTTTGTCTGGGCGCCACAGGTACGGATACCGGCGGCTCGATCCGCCAGCCGGCGGCCTTCACCGGCACTGTCGGCATGAAGCCAACCTACGGTCGCTGCTCGCGCTGGGGGATTGTTGCGTTCGCATCGTCGCTCGATCAGGCGGGACCGTTCACCCGCGCGGTCCGCGATGCCGCGATCCTTCTGCGCTCAATGGCTGGCCCTGATCCGAAGGACACGACATGTGCCGACCTGCCGGTACCGGACTACGAGGCCGCCGTGGGCAAATCAGTCAAAGGCCTGCGGATCGGAATTCCGCGCGAATACCGCCTCGACGGGATGCCCGCGGAAATCGAAAAAATCTGGGAGCAGGGGCGTGCCTGGCTGAAAGCAGCGGGAGCGGAATTGGTCGACGTTTCGCTTCCCCACACCAAATATGCCCTGCCGGCCTATTACATCGTGGCGCCGGCGGAAGCCTCGTCCAATCTCGCGCGCTATGACGGTGTGCGCTATGGGCTGCGCGTGCCCGACCGCGATATCGTCGAGATGTACGAGAAGACCCGCAGCGACGGCTTCGGCGCCGAGGTGCGCCGCCGGGTCATGATCGGCACATACGTGCTCTCGGCGGGCTACTACGATGCCTATTACCTTCGGGCGCAGAAAGTGCGCACGCTGATCAAGAAAGATTTCGAGGACTGCTTCAAATCCGGCATCCACGCCATGCTCACGCCTGCTACTCCCTCGGCCGCATTCGGCCTGGGCGAGAAGGGTGGCACCGATCCGGTCGAGATGTATCTAAACGACGTGTTCACGGTCACGGTGAACATGGCCGGACTGCCGGGAATCTCCGTTCCCGCGGGCCTCGACTCGCAAGACCTTCCTTTGGGGCTGCAACTGATCGGCCGGCCGTTCGACGAGGAGACGCTGTTCTCGCTCGCTATGGTACTCGAGCAAGCCGCGGGACATTTCAGTCCGGAACAGTGGTGGTGAGCCCTACTTGTCCGTCGTTGTAATCGGAGGAAGGTCCTGGTCGCCTTCGACCTTTTTCTTTCCGCCCAGTTCGCCGCCACTCAGGATAAAGATGGCGGCAATGACGGCGACAACGCCGCCGACGATGATACCAAATCTGCCATTGCTGTCGTTCTTCATGACGTCATTCCAACGTCTGCTGCATGAGCGTGGTTCCGATTGGGTGAGCCGCGAATTCGGCGAAAATCGTCGCAGAAATCGGGCCATTTCGTGAAATAACGCCCGCGGCTTGAACAATGCAGCCGTGCGAGAATGCCGGGGGTGATTTTGATACCCGCGCGCATGACTTGCGGCGGACAGGCAGGACTCGCTACGACATATTGTGGCATTCGAACTTTGGCGAAAAAATAATCAGGATCAGATGACCGTTCAGCCCGACCCCAAAAAGCTCCTGAAAGGCGCAACCGGTGACTGGGAGATTGTTATCGGCATGGAGGTGCATGCGCAGGTCACGTCCAAGGCAAAGCTTTTCTCCGGCGCGTCAACGGAGTTCGGCGGTGCTCCCAACAGCCATGTCTCGTTGGTCGATGCCGCAATGCCGGGCATGCTGCCTGTAATCAACGAAGAATGCGTGCGGCAGGCCATCCGCACCGGCCTCGGGCTTAAGGCAAAGATCAATCTCAAATCAGTTTTCGACCGGAAGAACTATTTCTACCCCGATCTGCCGCAGGGCTATCAGATCAGCCAGTACAAGTCCCCGATCGTTGGCGAGGGAACGGTGACCGTCGATCTCGAAAACGGCGACAGTGTTACCGTCGGCATCGAGCGGCTCCATCTCGAGCAGGATGCCGGCAAGAGCCTGCACGATCGCCACCCGAATTATTCTTATGTCGATCTGAACCGGTCGGGGGTCGCTTTGATGGAGATCGTATCAAAGCCCGATCTTCGGTCGGCGGACGAAGCCAAAGCGTACGTCGCAAAGCTGCGCTCGATCCTGCGCTACCTTGGCACCTGCGACGGCGATATGGAGAAAGGAAACTTGCGTGCCGACGTCAATGTCTCCGTGCGCAAGCCGGGAGATCCGCTCGGCACGCGCTGCGAAATCAAGAACGTGAATTCGATACGCTTTATCGGCCAGGCAATCGAGCATGAAGCGCGCCGCCAGATCGAGATCATCGAGGAGGGCGGCACGATCGAGCAGGAAACGCGGCTGTTCGATGCTGCGCGGGGTGAAACCAGGGCGATGCGGTCGAAGGAAGAGGCGCATGACTACCGCTATTTTCCCGACCCGGACCTGTTGCCGCTCGAATTCGATCAGGCCTACGTCGACCAGCTGAAGAAGAATCTCCCCGAATTGCCAGATGAAAAGAAAGGCCGTTTCATGCGCGAATTCGCGCTCTCGGGCTACGATGCCGGGGTGCTGGTCGCCGAGCGGGAGGCCGCAGATTACTTCGAATCCGTGGCCAAAGGCCGCGACGGCAAGACGGCGGCGAACTGGGTCACCAACGAATTGTTCGGCCGCTTGAACAAGGAAGGAAAAGACATTTCAACGTCGCCGGTAACGGCCGACCAGCTTGGCGCGATGCTCGACTTGATCAAGGACGGAACGATTTCCGGCAAGATCGCCAAGGACCTGTTCGAGTTCGTCTGGAACGAGGGCGGCGATCCGCGCTTGATTGTCGCGCAGCGCGGCATGAAGCAGGTCACCGACACCGGCGCCATCGAAAAGATCGTGGACGATATCGTTGGCAAGAATCCGGACAAGGTTGCGGATGCACGGTCAAACCCGAAAGCAATCGGATGGTTCGTCGGTCAGGTGATGAAAGCGTCGGGCGGAAAGGCAAGCCCGCAAGCAGTCAACGAGGTACTCAAGCGCAAACTTGGACTGTAGCGCTACGCTGACGCGCGCACGTTTCCAGAAAATGTGTTTGCCGGTGTCGGTGCGCGGATAATCCTGGCTTGTGCGGCGCCGGTATCGTCCACCCATGGGCGCAATTTTTGGCTGACCGGGAACCGAATCACCCGAACCGTCGCGCAGCGATTCGCCCAATTTTGATCGATTTTCGCTATTCCAACAGGTTGTTTGACGTGGTCTGTGCAAAATTATTTCGCACCAGCACTGCAGCCAAACTCTGCGCAATTTGCGACGCATATCATCTGCAAAATTCGTCGGCCAAACGCATTCGGGCAACCATACCGCAGCGACAAAAACCCTTGTTTCATCGAATGTTTTTTAAATTTCTGCGTTTCGTGCATAAGTGCATCGCGTCGGCGGCTTGGGCGCGTGATCAAGTTCGATGTTGCACGCTTGACGGTCCCGCATCATGTCACTTCGCGCGTGCGTACACGCTTCGTTAAGCGGTGACGCTGCTTTTTTCGTCGTGCTGTAGTAAACCGAATGCAGCGCGTGTCGATTCCCGATGCGTGCTGAGCGATACCCGCCATGTACATGGCTAGGAGGGCAGCAATGGCTAGACGTAGGAAGAAGGCAGCGGCGAAAGCAGCGAAGAAGACGAAGCGCCGGAAACGGAAGCTTTAGTCTGACGCCGCTTCCCGATCTTCGGCCTCACGTGTCGGAGATTGCGTCATACGGGCCGGTGCGCGTCATGGAGTGATCAGCGCATTTGCGGTCGCACCGCGGCGCCCCGGTTCCGGATGACAATCGAGGGCGTCGGCGAGACACGAAGTCTCGCCGACGCCCTCAGCCTTTTATGCTTTCCACGTTCGTTCCAACGCGCTCAAAATTTCGCCGCCGCTATTTGGAAGCGGACTTGAGACGCTTGTTGCAGTCGCTCCAGAATTTTGGCCAAGTCGCCCCCTTCTCGACCTTGTTGGCGGCTTTCGCTTCCTTCCACTCGGCGGCACATTTTTTCTGGCGCTCGCGTGCGGCGAGCTGCCCGGCGCTCGGCTCGTTTTTCGTTTTGGTATTCTTGTCGGACACAGTTGCCTTTTGCTGCGCGGCGGCGGACGAAATGAGTTGCGGCATCGGCGCAATGACAAGTCCGACCGCGAGCGCGGCGGCAAACACGGCTTTAGGCATGGTTTTCACTTCCCTTTATTTCCATAGGCGCGGGGCGCTGTCGGTCGGCAATCGGCCGCAGTCCGCAACCGGCGCGCCACGATAACCCGCATAGGTTGTAGCGCTCCATCCTGCAATCGCATGAGACATCTGCGGGATGCTTGGTTGCGGAATTCAGACGTGGGGCCTACGTCTGGGCGGTTATTCGCAAGTGGTTTGAATGGAGCACATCATGGCGCGCGCAAGGAGCAAACGATCAGCGGCCAAGGCCGCCAAGGCAAAAACAACGAAGAAAAAATCCGGCAAATCGGACAAGCCGATCGAGCTCTATTACTGGCCGACCCCGAACGGCTTCAAGATTTCGATCATGCTGGAAGAATGCCGGCTGCCTTATGTCATGAAGCCGGTGAACATCTCCAAGGGAGAGCAATTCAATCCGGACTTCCTCAAGATCGCACCGAACAACCGGATGCCCGCAATAGTTGATCCGCAGGGACCGGGCGGCAGGCCGATCTCGATCTTCGAGTCAGGCGCTATCCTGCAGTATCTCGGGCGCAAGACCGGAAAGTTCTATCCGGCGGACGAGCGCGCGCGGGTTGAGGTCGACCAGTGGCTGTTCTGGCAGATGGGTGGCGTCGGGCCGATGGCAGGCCAGGTGCACCACTTCAAGAACTATGCCGTTGAGACGCTGACATACGCCATCAACCGCTACGTCAACGAGGTGAACCGTCTCTACGGTGTCATGAACATCCGTCTCAAGGACCGTCCGTTCATCGCCGGCAAATACTCAATCGCCGACATGGCGCTGGTCGGCTGGGTCAACGGCTGGGAGCGGCAGGGCCAGGACATCAACGAATTCCCGAACCTCAAGCGCTGGCTCGAGACAATGAAGGCGCGGCCCGCCGTCCAACGCGGCATGACGCTGGGGTTGGAATTGCGCCAGGGCATCGACATGAAGGATCCGAAGGTTCAGTCGGTGCTGTTCAATCAACGCGCGCGCGTGGCGTGAAGACTCCGTTCATTCCCGCGTAAGCGGGAATCCAGGATCGCAAACTCGGACTCTGTTGTCTGGGTCCCCGCCGGAGCCTGTGCTCGGGCCAGCCGAAGGCTGGACCCGAGTACGGGGACGAACGGAAAGCAATCGCGCGCCACCCCCTCCGTTCATTCCCGCGCAAGCGAACGGAGAGAGAAGTCCGCCCTCAATTCGCCAAGCGTGACTGGACGATGACAAGATAATTGAGTGGTTAGTCAGGGTTGAAAGAGTTCGGTTAGCGATCTCTCAATGACCGGACAAACCGGTCATTTGCGGTCGTAATGCCGCAATTTCGTCGAAGCAATGGGTGCGATTCATGTTCGATTCATCGCATCACTTAAACAGCCATTCAAATTTTATCCCGAAGATCGCGCCGCTCGAACGACATCGTTCGGGCGAAGGAGAAGACCTGCCGACGCTTGAGGCGAACAGGCGGGAGATAAAAGGGGGGTTCTATGACGAGCATGGAAATGGCGTCGGGCAACGCCGAACCGGCAAACGCCGAAGATTGCTTCGGTCTTGGCATGGTCTATTCATCGGGAGCAGGCGTTGCGGTTGACCTCGTGCAGGCGCACAAGTGGTTCAACATCGCTGCGATGCGCGGTCACCAGCAGGCGACGCAATTGCGCCGCGAGGTTGCCGAGCAGATGAGCGATTCCGAGATCGGCTGCGCGCAACGCGCCGCGCGCGACTGGCTCAAGGCTCATCCGGAAGCACCGGCACGCATACGCGCAGCGGCCTGAGGACAGTTCAGGGTCTCAATCGTCATGCCCGCGCTTGTCGCGGGCATCCACGTCTTTGTGGCCTCGCAAGGATCAAGACGTGGATGGCCGGGACAAGCCCGGCCATGACGAATATCAATTCGATGCGATGCGCAGCAGTACCTCGCGAACGGCGGCGATCACGGCCGTCCAATCGCCTGGGCTCGACTGACGGAACAACCGCATTTGCGGGTACCAGGGACTGTGCTCGCCGGTGAGCGTCCAGCGCCAGTCGGGCGAAAAAGGCAACAGCACCCAGACTTCGCGTCCGAGCGCGCCTGCAAGATGGACCACGGAGGTATCGACCGCGATTGTCAGATCGATTAGCGAGGCAACAGCGGCGGTGTCGGCCATGTCCGTCAATTGCTCGGCGATGTCCGTGATGTTTGCGTGGCGTGCGAGCACGGCGCGATCGTCGCCGCGCAGGTCGCGCTGGATGCTGATGAAAGAAATGCCGTCGAGCGCAAGCAGAGACTCAAGAAGCCTGAGCTGGATGGAACGGTTGCGGTCGTTGGGATGGCGGGCATGGCCGGCCCAGGCGAGTGCCACGCGTTTCCCGGGAAGCGCCTCAATGCTCGGCCGCCACTTTGCGATGCGGGCATTGTCAGCGCGCAGGTAGGGAATTTGCGCAGGGACCGTTGACGGCCCGGTCTTGCAGGCCAGCGGCAGGCTGCCGAGCGGGCAATGGAAATCGTAGGCGGGGAGGGCCTCGCCGCGCGCATGGCAAGATTCAACGTCGTCCGTATTCGCTAGCAGCGCTTTCAACTCGGGCTGCACCTCGAGCACGACCTTGGCGCCGGCGCTCGCCAGAAGCGGGACGTAGCGAACGAACTGGATGCTGTCGCCCAGTCCCTGTTCGGCGGTGAGAAGGATCCCGCGCTGGCCGAGGGGAAATTCTCCGAGCCAGAGGCGACCGCGGTATCCGCGCCGCGCGTCCGACATACCCGTGCGTTTCCAGCGCCATTCGTATTCCGTAAAGCCGCGCGCCAGTTCACCGAGCGTGAGCAGCGACAGCGCCATGTTCGAATGCGCATCGGCATTGTTCCTGTCGATGGCTATTGCCTTTTCAAAGCTTGCGACCGCTTCGCCATGCCGGTTGAGCGTCTGCAATGCGCGCCCGCGGTTATTCCAGGCGCGAGAATGCTGCGGCGCGACTGCCAATGCTGCATCGAAGGAAAAAATTGCTTCGCCGGGACGGTCGAGATCGAGGAGCGCCGTCCCGCGGTTGTAGAGGGCTTCGACATGACGCGGTGCGCGCATAAGCAGCGCATCGAAATCGGCAAGCGCGTCTGCATGGCGGCCAAGTCTCGCGAGCGCCGCGCCCCGGTTGAGAAGCGCTTCGCCGTGTGCGGGATTGCTCGCCAGCAGCGTGTTGAAGCAGGAGAGCGCCTCCTCGGCGCGATCGAGCGCGCTGAGCGTATTGGCCCGATAAAGCAGCGCCTCCGGATCGCCGGGCCGCAGCGCGAGTGCCTTGTCGAGCGACGTCAGCGCCTCGTCGTCGCGCTTGAGTGCGTGCAGCACATTGGCGAAATTCACCAGCGCGTCGGGCGCGTTCGGATTGATCTTCAGCGCCGCCGACATCAGGCGATAGGCTTCGCCCATCTGACCGCTCTGCGCCTTGACGAGGCCGAGCAGGTGCAGCGCGTCGAAATTATCGGGCGCTGCTTTGAGCGCGCGCGCGTAAAGCTTTTCGGCGTCGCGCAGGCGGCCCTGCTGATGCAGGCTCAGCGCCTCTTGCAGGGTCTGCGCGATATTGAAGGGCCTCGACTGCACGGCCGCGCAATTGCGCACGACCGTCAGGAGCAGTCAATGCTGTGGGTGGGTCCGGGAACGAACGGGTGGCGGCGTGAGCATGCAGCAAGCCACTCCGTTCATTCCCGCGAAAGTGGGAATCCAGAAAGCGACAATGCCAGAATCTGTGACGTCTTGCTCTGGGTCCCCGCTTACGCGGGGACGAACCGAAGAGAGTTACCCGTTCCCGCGCAAGCGGGAATCCAGAGGGCAACAAGTTCAAAAATCTGTGACGTGTGTCCTGGGTCCAGACGAACGGGAGAATGTGGAGTACGCAGCGAGCCACTTCACTCCGTTCATCCCGGCGACGACGGGAATCCAGAAAGCGACATTCAACAATTTTTTGACATTGTGCTCAGGGTCCCCGCTTACGCGGGGACGAGGGACGAACGGGAGAGTGTGGAACACGCCACGAGCCGCCGAGAAAAAAGTCCTACGCCTTCTGGACCCAGAATTGGTACATGCCGGAGAACGTATCGGGATGCTTCGTCTCGAGCTCCTGCCAGCGGTCGAAATCCGTTAACGACCAACCCCTTGCAGAAAATTCAGCACGGTAGCGCTGGAGAATCGGCTGGTCGAATTCAAAGCCGATGAATTTCAGACCGTGCTCGCGAATGAAAGCTTTGACGGCTGGGATCGTTATGCGCGCCTCGTGCACGTGAAACAGAAGATCGCGGCATTCGCTTGTTGTAAAAAAATCGGTAAATCGTGTGACGCTGGCAAGCGGCGTCTCGAGGAGCTCCTGTCGGCATCGCCGGATCTCGTCCGGTGTCGAACCGAAACCACGCTCGGCGATGTAGGTACGGGCCGCAACGACGTCACTGCGTCCTGCATTGCTGTAGAACGCGAGATGGATGAGGCCGCCGGGCCGCAGCAGCGTCAGCAGGATGCGCCAGCCCTCGAACGGATCCGCCATGTGATGCAGCACCCCGCATGCATCGATGATATCGAAGCTGCGCCCGATCGATGCAAGCTGCAGGATGTCGGCCTGCGCGTACTCGATGCGCGATGACAATTCCGGGGGCGTTTTGCGCCTGGCGTAGCAGAGGCTGCTCAGGCTCAGATCGATCGCAAGTCCTTGTGCGCCCGAATATTTTTGCACCGAGGCGATGGCAACCTGGCCGGTCCCGCAGCCGGCGATAAGCATGTCGAGCCCATCGATCTTGCCGAGCGGGGCAAAGGCGCCGGTGGGAAATTGGTCACGCAAGTACTGATCGACGGGAATGGGAACGACTTGCCGGGCGACACGGACCCAGCGCGGGTAGGGGTTTTCCTCATACTGCTGACGGACCTTCCGCGACGTTTCATCGTCGATCGTGGTGAGGCGCGGAATTGAATCGCGCAGGCGCCGTTCCTCCGCGGGCTCGCGCAGTTGCTGGTTAAGCAGTTCATCGATTGGTGCTGGCCAGCTGCGTTCCAGCAGCATCGCTGCAGAAGCAAGCATGTGCAGCGGACGATACATCGCGAATACGGCAAGCTGCGTGGCATCGACCGAAGCGCCGCGCGCAAGCGCATCGTCGATCGCCTGATTGAGATGCTCGACTTGCGCATCTTCATCTGGCGTGGTCGCAAAAACATATTCGTTGATGCAGCATTGCCCGGCGATCGCGCAGGCAAACGTGAGCATGGTTTCGGAAAAAGGCTTCCCCGCGTCGCCAAGAAGCAATGCGCGCAGCATGGTGAGCAGGCGCTCGAACGCAACGTCGCGGACGGGTATCGATTGCAGCAAATAGCGCAGCAGCGCATCGGCGGCGATCGCGCCAAGTCCTGCCTCGCCAAACAGTTCGGCTCCGTTGAGTTGCTTTGGCCAGGCAGCGGCTTGCTGGCTGAGCGCGCGATCGAGAGCCGGCAAGAGCGAGACGAGTGTCGCCCGGATGCCGGCGTATTGCTCTAACAGCTGCGGCATCAGCGCGAGCGCGCGCGCGTAGAAAACGGAAGCGTCCGCTGTCTTTCCCAGAGTGTGAAGCGCGCGCGCGAGATTGTTGCTGGCCTCGGCGTGATCGGGATTGAGCAGCAGCACGCGCTTGTAGGCGCGCACCGCATCGTTGAGCTTGCCGGCGCTTTCGAGCCGGGCCGCATCGACAAACAATTGGTTGATTTGACTGGCGTCGGAATCGGAAGGACGCGCAGCGGTACGCGAGCCGTGCTTTGGCGTGGCGCGGCGTTGTTTCCGGTTCATCGGCCGTATTTCCCTCGAGATCGCACTTTGAAAAAGTCAGCCGCGTATCGAAATCAATTCCGCTATTTGACCGTGCTCTTTGGAGTCTATACTGGCTTGTCGCATACGGAGACGTGGCCGAGTGGCTGAAGGCGGCGGTTTGCTAAACCGTTATACGCTCCAAAGGCGTATCGAGGGTTCGAATCCCTCCGT
>Ga0207428_10000215_pt1 | contig 79950 bp, 86 predicted proteins | sample RhiMethybrSRZTD1_FD_187600 | JGI IMG/M metagenome (GOLD analysis project Ga0207428, IMG submission 187600) | Populus rhizosphere microbial communities from Tennessee, USA - Rhizosphere MetaG P. TD hybrid SRZTD1 (SPAdes) (version 3) | ecosystem: Host-associated > Plants > Roots > Rhizosphere >... | reverse complement strand
TCCGCCCGAGTTGTTGGCGATGTTCCCGCCGATCGTGCACGCCTGCTGGCTGGACGGGTCGGGCGCGTAGTAAAACCCGTTGGGCCCCACCGCCCAGGAGAGGTGGAGGTTGACCAGGCCGGGCTCCACGACCGCGTACTGGTTTGCGTAGTCGACCTCGAGCACCCGATTCATCCGCATCAGCGAGATGACGAGACCCCCCTCGGCGGGCAGGCAGCCGCCGGACAGCCCCGTACCGGCGCCGCGGGCGACGAAGGGCATGCCCTCGCGGTTGGCGAGGCGGACGAGCGCCGCCACGTGCTCGGCCGTTTGCGGGAATGTTACGAAGTCGGCCAGCGCGCGAAACAGCGTCAGCCCGTCCGACTCGTAGACCAACAGCTCGTCGGGATCGGACAGCACCGCTCCCTTGCCGAGGAGGGTTTCCATCTCCCGGCGCAGGGCTGTCTTCCGCTCGGGGCTCAGCGAGGCCATCGATGGATTATAACTCCGCGGCGAGGGCGAGGGCGATGGGCGCCCCGAGCCGACGAAATCCGTCGAGACTTCTCCCGGAGCATGCGATGCTGAGGCCGATGCTGGCGGACGAGATCGTCGAAGGCGTCGTGATGGCGGAGAGCAGCGCGGCGCGGGAGCGCGTCGTCGAGCTCTTGCGCGAGCAAATCGATGCGCTCCGGGACGCCGAGCCCGGCGTCCGCCTCGGCCGGGATCCCGAGGAGACGCACAAGATGCGCACCGCGGTCCGGCGGCTGCGCGCCGTCTTCGGCGCGGTGCGGGACATGTTCGAGCCGCGCTGGGTCGCCCATCTCCGGAAGGAGCTCGACTGGCTCGGCGCGATCCTCGGCGCGCGCCGCGACCTAGACGTGCTCTACGAGCACCTGCGCGCCGAGGTGGCCCCGCTCCGCGTCGGCCGCGCGGCCGCCCAGCACATGCTCGGGCGCCTGGACCGGCAGCGCAGCCGAGCCGGCGAGCGGGCGCGCGACGCCGTCGAGGGCCCGCGCTACGCGCGCCTGCTCGGGCGGCTCCGCGAGGGCGCCGAGCATCCGCCGGTCGTGGACCCCAACGTCTCGCTGCCCGAGGTCGCCGCCCGCGCGTTCAAGAAGCTGCGCAAGGCGGTCGACGGCCTGCCCGAGAAGCCGGCGGACGCCGAGCTCCACAAGGTGCGCATCCGGGTGAAGCGGGCCCGCTACGCCGCCGAGCTGGCCGAGCCCATGGCCGGCAAGCCCGCGCAGCGCTTCATCAAGAAGGCGAAGAAGCTCCAGGACGCCCTCGGCGAGCATCAGGACGCGGCGGTGGCCGAGCAACGCGTGCGCCGTCTCCTGCGGGCGGAGCGCCGGCCGCTTGCCGTCGCGCTCTCACGGCGGCTCGTGGACAAGCAGCGGGCGCGCCGACAGGAGGCGCGGGCCGACTTTCTCGACGCCTGGCCGGGGCTCGAGCGCCGCGGCCGCAAGGCCTGGAGGAACACCTGAAGGCCCGGGCGACGACGCGTGCGGCGGGCGGCGTGATCTACCGCCAGAACCGCCGCGGCGACACCGAAGTCCTCCTCGTGCACCGGTCGCACCGCAAGGATTGGACCTTCCCCAAGGGCAAGCGCGAGCTGGGCGAGAGCCACGCGGCCTGCGCGCTCCGCGAGGTGTGGGAGGAGACCGGACTCCGCTGCGCGCTCCAGGAGGAGATGCCTAGCGTCTCCTATTACACCCGAAAGGGCAGGCGGAAAATCGTCCGCTACTGGATGATGGTGCCGGTGTCCGGCGTGGCCCAGCCCCGAAACGAGATCGACGCAGTCCGGTGGGTGTCCCTCGACCGCGCCTTCGAGATGCTCACGTACGAGCGGGACCACGTCCTGCTCGCCCCGTTCGCCGTTCTCGCCCGCTCCTGACGCGGGCCGCTCAGTCCTTCCAGAGGGCGGCGCCGCCCCGCAGCCCCGCGTCGTTGTCGATGAGGCTCACGTCGGACTCGAGCTCGAGGCGCACGTTCCGCGCGTTGCCCCCGCCGATGTAGAGGTGATCGAAGGTGGTGAGGGTCCGCAGCGTGCGGATCGCCTTCTTCAGGCGGCGATTCCACTTGCGCGTGCCCACACGGTGGAGCGCGTCGTTGCCAAGCTGCTCCTCGTAGGTCTCGCCTTTGCGGAAGGGATGGTGCCCCAGCTCCAGATGGGGTGCGAGCCGTCCGTCGAGATAGAGCCCCGTGCCGAAGCCGGTGCCGAGCGTGATGACCACCTCCACGCCCTTGCCCTTGATCGCGGCCAGGCCTTGCATGTCGGCGTCATTCGCCACCCGCACCGGCTTGCCGAGAGCCTGCGCGAGGGCGTGCCCCAGGTCGAAGCCCTTCCAGCTTTCGTGGCGGAGATTGACGGCGGTGAACACGCGGCCTCGCCGCACCACGCCGGGGAAGCCCACGGCCACGCGGTCGTAGCCACGCAGCGGGGCCACCAGGCGCACGAGGGCCTGCACGAGCTGTCGCGGGGACTGGCCCACGGGGGTGTCGACGCGAAGGCGGGGCACCATGAGCCTCCCAGTGTCGTCGATCAGGGAGGCCTTGAGCCCGGAGCCGCCGATGTCGATGGCGAGGACGCGGTGAGGAGTGGCTCCCCGAGTAGGACTCGAACCTACAACCCTCCGGTTAACAGCCGGATGCTCTACCATTGAGCTATCGGGGAGTGGCGCCCAGGCCGCACGAGCTCGGAACCCTTTTATATCACACGCTAAGACCGGTGAGTGGGCCCCGACTCCCCACGGGTCTCGGCCGCGTCGACGCGCATGCGCTCGTCCCAGGCCGACTCCCCCGGGCGCGCCTCGAGGCCGAGCCGCTCGCGGACCGCGGCATCGCGCCCGGACTTGCGGATGAGCTCCGCAAGCTCCACCACGAGCCAGCACGCGAAGAACACCAGGGTCGACCAGAAGAACACGCCCATGATCAGCTGGGTATGCATGGCGGGGAGCTATCCCATCTCCTTCCGGCCCTCGAGGGCCTTGCTGAGAGTCACCTCGTCGGCGTACTCCAGGTCGCCGCCGACGGGCAGCCCGCGGGCGATGCGGGTGATGCGTACGCCGAGCGGCCGCAGCAGCTTGGCGAGATAGATCGCGGTGGCCTCGCCCTCCACGCTCGGGTTGGTGGCGAGGATCACCTCGTCCACCGATTCCGCCTCGAGCCGGGCGAGCAGCTCGCGCACCTTGATGTCGTCGGGCCCGACCCCGTCCAGGGGCGAGAGCGCGCCGAGCAGCACATGGTAGCGGCCCTTGAACTCGCCCGTGCGCTCGAGGGCGAGGAGATCGTTCGGCTCCTCGACGACACAGAGGCTGCGCGCGTCCCGCGCGGGATCGCGGCAGATGCGGCAGGGATCCTCCTCGGTGACGTTCCAGCAGCGCGTGCAGTGGATGATGCGGGTCTTGAGCTCCGTGAGCGCGGTCGCGAGCTCGTTGACCTCGTCGGCGGGGCGCTTGAGAAGGAAGAACGTGAGCCGCTGCGCGGTCTTCGGCCCGACGCCCGGCAGTCGCTGCAGCGCCTCGACGAGGCGCGCGACGGGCTCGGGGAAGTACGCCATCACATGCCGAGGCCAGGGATCTTGAGCCCGCCGGTCAGCTTGCCCATCTCGGCCTGCATCATCTCCTTGGACTTGCGCAACGCCTCGTTGCAGGCGGCGAGAACGAGGTCCTCGAGCATCTGGCTGTCCTCGGGGTTGATCACGTCCTTGTCGATCTTGATGGCGACGATCTCCTGCATGCCGTTGGCGGTGACGGTGACCATGCCGCCGCCCGCGGTGGCCTCGACCTGCTTCTTCGAGGCCTCGGCCTGAAGCGCGGCCATCTGGGCCTGGAGCTTCTGGGCCTCCTTCATGATGTTGCCGAAGCCTTTCACTGGCCTTCTCCTTCCTGAGGCTCGTCGGGCATGCGCGGCCGCACCGCCACGATCTCCGCGCCAAAGGCCGCGCGGGCGGCCTCCACGGCGGGATGCGCGGCGGCGCCGCTGGCGGGCGCGGCCTCGGTGGTGAGCTCGAGACGGCGCGCGCCGGGCACATGCTCGGCGATGACCTGGTGAATGAGCTCTCGGTTGGCGCGGTCGGCGAGCAGCTCCTGGTGGAAGCGGCTCGCGACCAGGTTGACGGCGAGCGCCCCGTCGCGCACGGCGACGGGCGTGGCGTGCTGGAGCACGGAGCCGAGCAGGGCCTTGCGCGCGAGCACGCTGGACACCACGCGCTCCCAGGCCTCCCCCAGATCGCCGGCCGGGGCCGCCACGGGCGATTCACTTCCTCGGCCCCCTTCACTCCCTCGCCCCCCGGGGGGGGAGAGGGTTGGGGCGAGGGGCTGGTTCGCGGGCGCCTGCCCTCTCCCCTGAGGGGAGAGGGCGGAAGGACGGGGCGCAGGCGAATCCAGCAGAGCCCCCTGCGTCGTCGCGGGGCGCGCGGGGACGAGGCCGCCGCCCGCGCGCAGACGCTTCTCCGCCTCCTCGACCCTGCTGATCAACGCCTCGATGGCCTGAGGCTGCGGGCGGCGCGTGGCGCGCACCGCCGCGATCTCGAGCTCGATGCGCGGATACGGCGAGCGGCGCATCTCCGCCTGGCTCTCCAGGAGCACACGCAGGAGATAGACGAGGTCGTCCACGGTGGCGGGCTCGGCGACGGCGGCCAGCTCCTGCGCCTCCGCCGCGGTCAGCTCGGCGGGCGGCGAGGCCGGCGCCACCTTGACCACCAGCAGCCGGCGGAGCATCTCGACGACGTCCCGGCAAAACCCGTCGAGGTCTTCGCCCTGCCGCGCCGCGCGATCGATGGCCTCCAGCGCGGCGGCGGGATCGCACCCGAGCAGCGCGCCGGCGAGCGCCCGCACCTGGACGGGCGAAGACGTGCCGAGCAGCCGCGCCACGCTGGCCTCCTCGAGCCGTCCCTCGCCGTACGCGATGGCCGCATCGAGCAGCGAGAGCGCGTCGCGCAGACTCCCTTCCGCCGCGCGGACGAGCAGCGGGAGGGCGGCCGCGTCGAACTCCACCTTCTCCTGGGTCAGGATCTCGGTGAGGCCGCGCGTGAGGAGCTCGCCGGGGATGGGCCGGAAGTCGAAGCGCTGGCACCGCGAGAGCACGGTGGGGGGGATCTTCTTGGGATCCGTGGTGGCCAGGATGAACACCACGTGGTCGGGCGGCTCCTCCAGGGTCTTCAAGAAGGCGTTGAACGCCGGCCCCGAGAGCATGTGCACCTCGTCCACGATGTAGACCTTGAAGCGGCCGCGGGCCGGCGCGTACTTCACGTTCTCGCGAAGCGTCCGGATCTCCTCGACACCGTTGTTCGACGCGGCGTCGATCTCGAGCACGTCCACCGGCGCGCCCGCGACGAAGTCGAGACACGCGGGGCATTTCCCGCAGGCCTCGGGCTCGGTGCTCCGCCCCGTGCACGCGAGCGCCTTGGCGAGAAGGCGCGCGGTGGTGGTCTTCCCCACGCCGCGCGGCCCGGTGAAGAGATAGGCGTGCGCGACGCGGCCCGAGGCGAGCGCGTTGCGGAGCGTGCGCGTGATGGCATCCTGCCCCACCACCGCGTCGAAGGCCTGCGGCCGCCACTTGCGAGCGAGCACCTGATACGTCATGCGGGTACCAAGGAAAAGACCGTGCACCCCCAATCGAACCGTCCGTACCGCGAACTCCGTCCGGAACCTGCTCCGGTCAGGTACTCCCACGGCACTCGGGAGGGGCGCCTTACCGTTGCTCCCTTCCGGGCCTGGCGGGGTTCGGCGCTTCCCGTCGCGTGGGGCCCAACCCTCAACGCCGTCCCAAACGACTCATTCGACACGAGCGGCCCTCAAGGGGGAGTTCGACCCCGCTGCAGCGGATTGCGGGCTACAGGGCACCGCTACCTCCCCGTCTAGCACGGCCCAGCGAAAACGAAATGCCGGCGTGAGCAAGAAATGCCGGCGTGAGCAAAAATGGCGGAGGGGGTGGGATTCGAACCCACGGTACAGTTGCCCGTACACGGCATTTCCAGTGCCGCACCTTCGGCCACTCGGCCACCCCTCCGCACTGCTCGGCGATCTACGAAGGCGCAAAACGTGAAATTTGGCGGAGGGGAGAGGATTTGAACCCCCGAGGGACTCACGCCCCTATCCGATTTCGAGTCGGACGCCTTCAACCGGGCTCGGCCACCCCTCCGCGAAACGTTATCAGCATGTTGCAGCCCCGCGGTACAGAGGGCCAGTCTACCGCAGCCGCGCGGGGGCGCGCGGCAAAAGTGCGGGTGCCGGCCTACCTAGCGTGCCGAGCCGGCGGCGCGTGAGGGCGTGTGCCGTCGCGAAGCACGGCGGCAAGCACCCCGGTCTCGTAGATCTCCTCGAGCAGCCAGAGACCCGCGAACACTAGCAGCCACACCTCATCGAACACCGCGCCCAGCGCGGCACAGCCCAAACAGATCCCGACGATGAGTCCGCGCAGGCCGCGAATCAGCCAGAGCGCGCCGTCGGGCTCGCCGGCCGCGCGCAATCCCCGGACGATCAGCCCGATGCCGCGCACGCCGGCCCAGACGCCGCCGAGCGCTGCCAGCACGGCCAGAAGCCCACCGCGATCTCCATGCCTTCAGCGTGACTCCGGGGCGGCCGCCCCGCAATGATTCTGAGGCACCCAGCGCCCCCCGCGTCAGGGCCGCTCGGTCGCTTCCCGCAGCTCGATCGCCATGAGACGCTCATGGAGCCGGTGCTCGGCCGCCTCGAAGCGCTCGAAGATCTGGTTGCGCGCGCGGTCGAATTGGACGCGCTCGACGAGCATGCCCCCCAGGAGGCCCACCAGCAGCGCATAGAGCGCCAGGCCGACCGAGATCCCGCGTGCCCGCGGGCTCACTGGACGGCCGCCAGCGTGCGAACGCGGCCCGCCATCTCGGCGTCGCCGAGCGCGTCGAATGCGTCCGCCACGCGCGTGATGCCTTGGCGCGAGCGCACCGCGCGCGCATCGACCAGCGCGCGAAGATACGCCTGGCGGGCCTCGGCGCGGAACCCGGTGGGATGGTCGGACGGCAGGCGGGCGATGCGGTCGATCCGCACCGCGGCGTCGCCCACCGATACCATAGCGGCCCAATCGCGCGAGCGAAGAGCCACCCCGTAGGCATCGCGCCATTCGAGCACCGCGCGGCTCATGTCCCGACGCGCGAGGGCCTCGTCGACGGCGGCGAGGCGGATGGGTAGCGCGCGGTCCGTCGGCGGCGGGGCCGTGAGCGACGCTCGACCGGTCCCCTCGCCGCGCCCACCGGCGAGCGCGAGCAGCCCGATGATGAGCGCGAGCACCCAGGGAATCGACATGGCGAGCCGACGCCAGCCGAGCCATTGCTGCTCTCTGATCATGAGGGGCTCCTCTCGGGACACATTCAGCGAAGGATGGGGACGAGGAAGGGGGCGATGCAGGAGGTGAACACCGCGGCCAGTCCCATGGCGATGCCCGCGGCCGCCCCCTGGAGCTCGCCCTCAGTGACCGCCTGCGCCGTGCCCTGCCCGTGCGAGATCGTGCCGAGCGCCAGCCCCCGCGACAGCGGATCGTGGATGCCGACCCGGTTCATCAGCCACGGCCCCAGCATGGTGCCGATCATTCCGGTAGCGATGACGAACGCCGCGGTCAGGGTCGGGTTCCCGTGGACGATCGGGGCCAGCTCGACGGCGATGGGGGTCGTGACCGACTTGATGCTGATCGACGCGCGAATCACCTCCGGCAGACCGAGGAGTCGCGCGATGACGACGGCGGCGCCGAGCGTCGCGAGCGAGCCCACGCCGAGACCGACCAGCGCCGGGAGCGTGTTCCGCAGGAGGGTGTGACGATTCTTGTACAGCGGCACCGCCAGGCTCACCGTCGCGGGCCCGAGCAGGAGCACCATGAGCCGCTTGGCCGGCTCGTAGTCGGCCACGCCCACGCCGCTTGGCGTGAGCACCGCGATGATGAGCGCCGTGCTGCAGAACACCGGCGTGGTCAGCGGCGACGGATAGCGACGGGCCAGCACCCGGCTGAGCAGATAGGCGCCCAGCGTGACTGCCACGCAGAACGCCGAGACGCCCGGGGCGGTCATCGGGTCTTTCCGCGCCGCGCGCCGAGCATCTGGGCGACGTGGCCGGCGACCCAGATGCCGATCGCGGCGCTCAGCACCAGCGTGAGGAGGATGGCGGCGCCGTTGGCGACGAAGAGGTCGGCGAAGCCCATGAGCCCCACGGTGATCGGGATGAAGAAGAAGGCGAGATGGCGGATCAAGAACGACGCGCTCGACTCGAACCATCGGAGCGGGACGGCGCCACTGACGAGCAGGGTCAGCAGGAACAGCATGCCGAGTAGGTTGCCGGGCACGGGGAGATGAAGGACGGAGACGGCAGAATACCCGGCCTGATTGATGAGGAGCAACCCGGCGATCTGTGCGGCGATGAGCGCGGCGGTCTTCATGTCCACCGGCAATCAGCAAGCGGCGTACCACGGGGACCCCTGCGCGCACGCATCGTCCAAGAGTGCGAAACAACTCATGGATGGGAGGGGACGGGAGAAGCGCCTGGGACCCCGTACACGGGCTCGAGCGTCGCGCTTCCGCGACGGGCGCGAGCAGATCGGCTTCAGTCGATCTTGAGCGCCTTCAGCAGCCGCAGGAGATGCGTACGGTGCACGCCCAGCGCCGTCGCGGCCGCCGCTCGATTGCCGCCGCTCCGCGCGAGGGCAGCCGTGATGAGCTCGCGGCGGAAGGCGTTGACCGCCTCTGGATAGGACTGCGCGGCGGCCCGCTCCGGCGTCGGCGCCGCAGCCACGCGGGGTGGCAGATCTTCACGCGTGATCCGGGGCGGGCGCCCCAGGACCACCGCGCGCTCGATGACATTCCCCAGCTCCCGGACATTCCCCGGCCACGCGTATTGCACGAGACGCTCCATCGCGTCCGGGGCGATCTCGGTGAAGCGCTTCTTGGTGTCGCGCGAGAACCCCTCCAGGAAATGCCGGGCGAGCTCGGGGATGTCGTCCCGGCGCTCGCGGAGCGGCGGCAGCATGATGGGCACCACGTTCAGGCGGTGATAGAGGTCCTCTCGAAAGCGCCCCTCCTTGACCGCGCCCTCCAGGTCCCGATTCGTCGCCGCGATGATCCGAACATCCACCGAGATCGGCTTGATGCCACCGACCCGCTCGAAATCCCGCTCCTGAAGGAAGCGAAGCAGCTTGGTCTGCAGCTCCTGGGAGATGTCGCCCACCTCGTCCAGGAGGACGGTGCCCCGATCGGCCAGCTCCAGCTTGCCCTTCTTCAGCCGGTGCGCGCCGGTGAAGGCCCCTTTCTCGTGGCCGAACAGCTCGCTCTCCAGCAGCTCCCGCGAGAGGCCCACGCAGTTGATCGCGATGAAGGGGGCGGCCCGCCGATCGCTCCACTCGTGAATGGCGCGAGCGAACACCTCCTTGCCCACCCCGCTCTCGCCGAGCAGCAGAACGGTGGCCCGGCTCGCGGCGGCTTTCCGGCTCAGGTCCACCGCCTCACCCATGCGGGCGCTGCCGCCGACCACCAGGCGATAGCGCTCGCCCATCGTCTCGGTGAACGCCGCCACCTCGCGCGCCAGCCGCCCGTGCTCGAGGACTTTACGGATGATCAAGGCCATGTGGTCGGGCTCGAAGGGCTTCTCGATGAAGTCCGCCGCCCCGAGCTTCATGGCCTGCACGGCCACGTCGATACTCCCATGCGCGGTGATCATGATCACCGGCACGTCCCACTCGCGTCGACGGATCTCCTGCAGCACGTCGAGCCCGTTCATGCCGGGCATCATGTAGTCGAGCAGCATCAGATCGGGCCGATAGGTCTCGGTGCGGGCGAAGGCCTCGGCCGCGTCGCGCGCGCGCTCCACGTCGTAGCCCAGCTCGCGCACTTCCTGGGCGAGGAGGTCGAGGTTGAACGGCTCGTCGTCGACGATGAGGATTCGCTCTTGCATGGCAGGTCACCCTCGGCCGAGGAAGTGCTGAATCTTGTCCCGGAGCTCGTCTTCGTGGATGGGCTTGGCCATGTAGTCGTCGCAGCCGGCGTCGCGCGCCCGCTGCTCGTCGCCCACCATGGCGTGGGACGTGATCGCGATGATCGGGATGTGGCGCAGCTGGGGGTGCGCCTTGATGCGACGGGTCGCCTCCCAGCCGTCCATCACCGGCATGCCGAAATCCATCAGGATGAGATCGGGGCGCTCGCGCTCCGCCTGCGCCACCGCGTCCGCCCCGTCCACCGAGACGAGCACCGCGTAGGCGTCCTCCAGGATCTGGACCAGCAGATCGCGGTTAAGCTCTTGGTCCTCCACCACGAGGATGCGCTTGCGCGCGCTCATGCGCGGGCCCGTGCGTCCGCCCGCTCGAGCACCAGCGGAAGGGTGAGGACGAACGTCGAGCCCTTGCCGAGCTCACTCTCCGCGGCGACGTGGCCGCCGAGGAGGTGGGCGAGGCGCCGCACGATGGCCAGCCCAAGCCCGGTGCCGCCGTGCCGCCGGGTGCTCGACATGTCCACCTGCCGGAACTCCTCGAAGATGTACTCGAGCGCCTCGGATGGCATGCCGATGCCGGTGTCGGACACGCGGAGCCGGAAGGCGCCGTCCGTGCGGACGGCCGACACGGTGATCACGCCCTCGTCGGTGAACTTGGCGGCGTTGCTCAGGAGGTTCATGAGGATCTGCCTCAGCTTGTCCCGGTCGGTGAAGAGCGGCGGGATGTCATCGGCTACCTCGGTGACCAGGCTCACCCGGTCGGCCTTGAGCATGGGCTCGATGGTGGCGGCGGTGCCCTGGACGAGCTCACGGAGGTCGAACCGCACCGGGTACACCTCCATGCGGCCGGCCTCGATCTTGGACAGATCGAGCAGGCCGTTGATCAACGCAAGCAGATGCTCGGCGCTGATCAGGACCTTCTGCAGATTGGCGTGCTGTAGCGGCGGAATCTGCGCTTCCGTCTTCCGCATCACCAGGCGCGTGAAGCCGATGATGGCATTCATCGGCGTGCGGAACTCGTGGCTCACGTTGGCGAGGAACTGGGACTTGAGGCGATTGGCCTGATCGAGCTGCTGGTTGAGGGTGACCAGCTCCTGGGTCCGCTCGGCCACCTTCTGCTCGAGCCCGGTGTAGGCCTCCTGCAGCCGCGTGCTCATGCGATTGAACTCGTCCGCCAGCGTAGCGATCTCGTCGCCCGAGCCGACGGGCAGGCGGAAGGCGAGATCACCCTGTCCCACCCGCTGCACCCCCTGGCGCAACGTCTCGAGCGGCCGGAGTATGCGCCGCGCCAGCAGGACGCTGACCACGACCGCCATGCCGAGCCCCACCAGCAGGAGGACCACGGTGCGGCGGATGGAGGCATAGAGCGGGCGGTAGACCTCATCGGCGGGACGCTCGATGAACACGATCCAGTCGAGGTCCGGGACCGGGGCGAACGAGCTGAACACCCGCTCGCCGCGCATGTTGCGCCCGAGCGTGCCGGGTGTGCCCGCGGCGCCGTTCGGATCCGCGCGCAGCGCCTGGCCGACCTGCGCCAGCGACGAGAGGTCCCGGCGCTCCAGGACGAGGCCCACCTGCGGATGCGCGACGAGTTGCCCGGAGCGGCTGACGATGTACGCGTAGCCGGTGTCGCTCGCTTCGAGCTGCGCCACCACTTGCTCGCCTACGTAGATCAGGCTCACCTCGGCCTGGAGCACCCCGACCGTCACGCCGGCAAGCACCTCAATGGGCACGGACAGGGTCACGTAGGGCTCCGACTTGCGCACGAAGTGTATGGGGCCGACATGGCGCTGTCCGCCGAGCGCCCGCTGGAAGCCGACCGACTCGGAGAAGTCGCGCTGCTCCTCGGGATGGACGGCCCGCAGCCGTGCGGCGCGGGCCCGCGCGGTGCCGTCGGCGTCGAGCGCGATGGCCTCGGTGATCGCCGGCGCGATGAGCAGCAGGCGGCTCAGCTCGCCCGCCACCATGTCGTCGAAGAGCTTTCGCAGGGGGCCGTCCCGGAAGCCCGGGCTCGCCGAGGCCACGTCGCGACTACGCGTCGCCGCGACCATCGAGCTGAAGATTTCCTGCATGAACAGGCCGACCTTCCCCGCCGCATTCGCGGCCGCCTCCTGCTGGAGGCGCCCGATGTTCTCGCGGACCTCGTGGTAGCGGAAGTACATCTCGACGAGCCCGCTCGCCATCAGCCCGCCGGCGAGCACCAGGAACGAGACCAGGAAGTAGCGGCGGATCAGCTGACGCTGTGTGACCATCAGCGTCGCTTCAGGTCGTTCCAGGCCGTCTCGATGTCGCGGCGGAAACGCTCGTTCACCTCGCGAAAGCGCGCGCGGGCCACGTCGTCGTCGTAGACATTGGTCACCGGCGGCTCGAAGAACGAACGAATGCCGCCGGTCAGCTGCACCCCCATCTCGATGGTCGATCCCGGCGGACCGTGCACCTTGTACCGCGGCATCACCGGGTAGAGCCCACGCTCCATGAACAGCCGCTGCCCGTGCTCGGACAGGAGGAAGGCGAGGAACTCGCGCGCGGCCCGCGGATGCCGCGCGCCCGCCAGAACGGCAAAGGGCTCCGGGGTGACGAAGGCGCCCTTCGGCGCGGTGAATTTGATGTCGAAGCCGGCGAGCTTTTCCTCGAACACGAAGTAGGACGGCACGCCAAATCCCACCGCATACTCGCCCTTGGCCACGACGCTGGGTACGTCGCGGCTCGACGGCACGAACACGCCGGTGTTGGCGGCAAGCCGCTTGAGCCACTCCCAGCCCTCGGCCTCGCCCTTGGATTGTAAGATCACCTCGTAGGTGGCGTGGCTCGACGACGAGCGCGGAGGCGTGCATTGCGCCACCGCCCCCTTGAGCTTGGGATGGAGCACGGTGTCCCACTCCCGCGGCGCCGGGACGCCGAGCTTCCGCAGCAGCCGGGGGCTGTAGGCGATCCCGTAGACCTCGAGCGCGGTGCCGACCCACGACCGGTTGACGTCCTTCAATGGAATCGGGCGCGGCGTCCCGATCGAGGCGGGAATTGCCTCCCAGACGTCCGGGGGCAGCTCGAGACGCGCGAGGAGCTTCTGGTCGGCGAGGCTATGAAAGAGCGCGGGCTCGCCGCCCCAGAAGATGTCGGCCTCCGGCTGACCCTTCCAGCTCACGATGCGCTCGTAAGACACCGGCGTGCCCGCGCGCTGCGCGCGAGTCCTGAGCGTCACACCCCAGCGCTCCTTCGCGTGGGCCGAAAACTCCTTGAGCATGGCCTCGACGATGAACGCCGACACCGGGGTCTGGACGACCAGCTCGTCCTCGATGGACGGCGCCGGCTGCGCGCGCAGAGGCAGGGGTGCGGCGGAAAGCGTGAGCCAGAGGGCCGCCGTGACGCCGAAGAACGGAATCGTCCTCATGGAGCGCTCCAAGAGACCGCGGGACCGCGCGTGCGCGCGCGACGCCGGAACTCACCCGGGGGGAATCTACCCTACCAGAACGGATTCCGGCTCGCGACATGCGCCGGGGACCGTGCGGGCGTATCGCGCTCAGCGCGGCTTCATCGCCGCGGCGGGGTCGAAGCTCGGCGTGCCGACCCAGCCCGTCTCGGACACGTCCACGGTGACGCCGTCCGGGCCCGTGTACTTCACCTCGACGTTGGCGTAGCGGGCGCTGCCGCCCACGCCGAGGGCGGCGTTGATGTCGTCACGCTGCGGAGAGCCCGCCGCCGCCAGCTTCTCGGCGATCTCCTCGAGGCTCTCGACCTGGAAGCCGAAGTGATGAATGCCCGTCCAGTCCTTGCCGCGCTCCACGCCGGCCACCGCGTCGTTCTTGAACTTGAGGATGGCGAGGTTCATATCGCCGTCGGTGAGGAAGAAGCCGCGCGTGTTCGGGTTGTCGATCTTGCCGACCTCCTTCATGCCGAACACGTCGATGTAGAACCGGGCGGTGGCGTCGGGATCGGCGGTGGTGAGGGCGATGTGCTTGATCTTCGGCATGGGGATCCTCCGCGATGCGGGCTAGCGACGCTTGGCCTCGAAGAACTCGCGCAGGAGGGCGGCGCACTCCGCGCCGCGCACGTCCCCGCGCACCTCCGCCTGATGGTTGAGCCGCGGCTCCTCGAGGAGCCGGAAGAGTGTCCGCGCGGCGCCCGCCTTGGGGTCGGGCGCGCCGTAGACCACGCGCGCGACCCGGGCGAGGACGGCGGCCCCGCAGCACATGACGCACGGCTCGACGGTGGCGTAGAGGGTCGCGCCCACGAGCCGGTAATTGCCCACCACCTGAGCCGCCGCGCGGAGGGCGAGGACCTCGGCGTGCGCAGTGGGATCTTTGAGACCAATTGGTTGATTGTGACCGCGCCCGATCACGCGGCCCTCGAGGGCGACCACCGCGCCCACCGGCACCTCGCGCGCGGCGAAGGCGGCCCGGGCCTCGTCGAGGGCATCCCCCATGAACCGCTCGTCCCCTGGCTCGAGCATCCTCCTGCCTTCGAACTGCATGTCCCGCCGGCGTGTCCCGCCGGAACCGGTGTCGGACCACTCCGAGCGGCAGGAGGACGGTTTCCCGCCCTCCTGCCCCAAATGGCGCGCCCTAGAGGAGTCGAACCTCTGACCTTCGGATTCGTAGTCCGACGCTCTATCCAACTGAGCTAAGGGCGCATCTGGCGGAGAGGCCGGGATTCGAACCCGGGACAGAGGTTTTGCCCCTGTAACCGCTTAGCAGGCGGCTGCCTTCGGCCGACTCGGCCACCTCTCCAAACAGTAAAGCCTCCAGAGTATAAGGCATTATACCCGCGTGGAGGAGACCCTATGAGCCGCATGCGGCTTTTGTTCCGGGATGCCTGGGCCATCACCAAGCCCTACTGGTTTTCCGAAGATCGCTGGGCGGGACGCGGGCTACTGCTCGCCGTCATCGCGCTCAACCTCGGCATCGTCGGGATCAACGTCCTGTTGAACCAGTGGAACAACACCTTCTACAACGCGCTCCAGGACAAGGACTACGCGGTCTTCACGAAGCAGCTCTTCAAGTTCACCTATCTCGCCGCCGCCTACATCGTGATGGCGGTGTACCAGCTCTATCTCAACCAGATGCTCCAGATCCGCTGGCGCCGCTGGCTCACCGAGCGCTACCTCGGCGCCTGGCTGGGAGACAAATCGTACTATCGGATGCAGCTCCACGCCGCCGAGACCGACAACCCCGACCAGCGCATCTCCGAGGATCTGCGCCTGTTCGTCGCGACCACGCTGGGCCTCTCGCTCGGCATCCTGCGCGCGGCCGTCACGCTCATCTCCTTCGTGGCGATTCTCTGGTCCCTTTCCGGGCCGCTAACGATTCCGTGGGTGAACGTGACCGTCCCCGGCTACATGGTCTGGGCCGCCCTGCTCTACGCGATCGTGGGCACCTGGCTCACGGACTGGATCGGGCGGCCCCTCGTCATGCTGAACTTCAACCAGCAGCGCTACGAGGCGGACTTCCGCTTCTCGCTCGTGCGCTTCCGCGAGAACACGGAAGGGGTCGCCCTCTATCACGGCGAGGCCGACGAGCTTCGCGGCTTCCGCGAGCGGTTCGGCCACGTGGTGGGGAACTGGTGGGCGATCATGCGCCAGCAGAAGCGGCTCACCTCGTTTACCGCGGGGTACGCCCAGGCCGCGATCATCTTTCCATTCGTGGTGGCGGCGCCGCGTTACTTCCGGGGCGAATTCGCCCTCGGCGGGCTCATGCAGACCGCCTCGGCCTTCGGCCAGGTGCAGGATGCGCTCTCCTACATCGTCTCGACCTATACCGACATCGCGGAATGGCGCGCGGTGGTGGCGCGCCTCGGCGGCTTCGAGCGCGCCCTGGCGGACGTGCGGGCGGAGGCGTCCGTGCAAGGGATCCGTCGGGACGAGGCGCCCGGCCGCGGGCTCGAGCTCGACCACGTGAGCCTGGGCCTGCCGGACGGCCGGCCGCTCGTGGACGACATCTCGTTCAGCCTGCGCAAGGGCGACACCGCGCTCATCAGTGGCCCCTCCGGCTCGGGCAAGAGCACCCTTTTCCGCGCCATCGCCGGCATCTGGCCCTTCGGTCGCGGCCGCGTCACGATGCCGGCGGGCGACCGCGTGCTCTTCCTGCCGCAGAAGCCGTATCTGCCGCTGGGGACGATCCGCGAGATCGTGAGCTATCCGGCCGCGCCCGACGGCGTCTCGGACGCGACCCTGCGCGAGGCGCTCGAAGCGGTGGGGCTTCCCGAGCTGACCGGCCGGCTGGACGAGTCCGCCAACTGGGCGTTGCGTCTGTCGCCGGGTGAGCAGCAGCGCATCGCCTTCGCGCGGGCCCTCGTGCAGAAGCCCGACTGGCTGTTCCTCGACGAGGCCACCTCGGCCATCGACGAGGAGCACGAGGCGCGCCTTTACGCTCTCCTGCGCGCGCGGCTCCCCGGCACCACGCTCTTCAGCGTGGGCCACCGGAGCACGCTGCGGCCGTTCCACGCGAGGCGGCTCGTCGTCACGCCCGCGGGGGCCGACAACGGCGGCACCGGGCCCGCGCGTATCGCGGAGGTCGCGCAGCCGGCCTGAGAGCGGGGAGGCCCCGTGCCGCGCGGAAGGGAAAATGGCGGAGGGGGAGGGATTCGAACCCCCGATCCCTTGCGGGATTCCGGTTTTCAAGACCGGCGCCTTCAACCGGACTCGGCCACCCCTCCGGCGTCAGTGCTCGCGAACTCCGAGCGTGGCGGCTCCCCGAGTATAGCGTCCTGCGGCGACTACGGGGCGGTGATCCGTTCGATGCCGCCCATGTAGGGGCGCAGGACGGGCGGAATGGTGACCGTCCCGTCCGCTTCCTGGTAGTTCTCCAGCACGGCGATCAGCGTGCGGCCCACCGCCAGCCCGGAGCCATTGAGCGTGTGGCAGAGCTCGGGCTTGCCGCCGCCGGCGGGGCGGAACTTCAGGTCGAGGCGGCGGGCCTGGAAGGCCTCGCAGTTCGAGCACGAGGAGATCTCGCGGTACTTTGCCTGCCCCGGGAGCCAGACCTCGATGTCGTAGCTCTTCGCGCCGGTGAAGCCCATGTCGCCGGCGCAGTGGAGCACGACGCGATACGGGATCTCGAGGCGCTTCAGCACCTCTTCCGCCTCGGCGACCATCGACTCCAGCTCGTCATAGGACTGGGCCGGCGTCGTCACCTTCACCAGCTCGACCTTGTCGAACTGATGCTGGCGGATCATGCCCTTCATGTCCTTGCCGTAGGTGCCCGCCTCGCGGCGGTAGCAGGGCGTGAAGGCGGTGTAGCGGCGCGGCAGCGTCGACTCCCTGAGCGTCTCGTCCGCGTGGAGCGCGGTGAGCGGCACCTCGGAGGTGGGGATGAGGTAGAGCAGCCGGTTCTCGTCGGCCTCGTGCGTCTTGAAGAGCCCGTCCTCGAACTTCGGGAGCTGCCCCGTGCGCAGCATCGTGCTGCCGCTGACGAGCTGGGGCACCCAGACCTCGGTGTAGCCGTGCTCGCGGGTGTGCAGATCGAGCATGAACTGGGTGAGCGCGCGCTCGAGCCGGGCCGCCGCGCCCCACATCACGGTGAAGCGGGATTTGGCCATCTTGACCGCGCGCGCGAAATCCAGCACGCCGAGAGCCTCGCCCAGCACGTCGTGGGACTTGGGCTCGAAGCCGAACCGGCGCGGCTGTCCCCAGCGGCGGATCTCGACGTTCTCGTCCTCGGTGGTGCCGGGGGGCACGGAGGGGTGCGGCAGATTGGGGAGCTGCAGCATCAATCCCTCGACCTGCTCGTCGGCCTGCTTGACCGCGGCGTCCAGGTCCTTGATGCGCTCGCCGACCTCGCGCATCCGCGCCATCGCCGCGTCGGGGCTCTCCCCGCGCCGCTTGGCCTGACCGATCGCCTCGGAGGCGCGGTTGCGCTCGGCCTTGAGCGTTTCGACCTCGGCGATGAGGCGCCGGCGCTCCGCGTCCCGGGCGACCGCCTCGCGTACGAGCTCGGCCCCGCCGCGATCGCGCAGCCCGCGCTCCGCCGCGTCGGGGTTCTCACGGAGCAGGCGGATGTCCAGCATGGCGCCGGTGGGGACTTACACGGCGGCGGTGGGCGCCTGCTCAGCCTCGACGCGGGCGAGGCTGCCGACCTTGTCGTCGGCGTCGAGGTCCACGATGCGCACGCCCATGGTGTTTCGGCCCTGGAGCTTCACGTCGGAGACGGGGAAGCGGATCATCTTGCCCTTGGTGGTGACGAGCAGGACGTCGTCACCCTCGCGCACCTGGAGCATGCCCACCACCGAGCCGTTGCGCCCTTCCGTCTTGATGTCGATGATGCCCTTGCCGGCGCGGCCCTGGAGCCGGTACTCCTCGAGCGGGGTGCGCTTGCCGTAGCCGCGCTCGGTCACGGTGAGGATGCTGGCGCCTTCCTGGATCACGTCGGCGCAGATCACCGCGTCGCCCTCGTCCACGTCGATGCCGCGGACGCCGGAGGCGGCGCGCCCCATGGAGCGCACCTCGTCCTCGCTGAAGCGGATGATCATGCCGGTGCGCGTGGCGAGAAGGACTTCCCGCTGCCCGTCGGTGCGGCGCGCCGCCATCACCTCGTCGCCGTTCTCCAGCGTGATGGCCTGGATGCCGCCCGCACGGGGGTGGGAGAACGCCGCGACTTCCGTCTTCTTCACCTTGCCCTGGCGGGTCGCGAAGAAGATGTACCCACCGGCGCCGAAGTCGCGCACGGGTACGCAGGTGGCCACCCCCTCGCCCTCGCCGAGCGCCAGCACGTTGGCCATCGCCTTGCCCTTGGCGCCCCGGCCGCCCTCGGGGATCTCGTGCACCTTGAGCCAGTGCACCTTACCCCGGTTGGTGAAGAAGAGGAGGAAGGAGTGCGTGGACGCGACGAAGAGATCGTCCACGATGTCCTCTTCCTTCGTCTCCATGCCGGTGACGCCCTTACCGCCCCGCCGCTGGCTGCGGTAGGACTCCACATGCGTCCGCTTGATATAGCCCGAGCGCGTGATCGTCACCACCATGTCGTCGTCGGCGAGCAGGTCCTCGATGGTGAGGTCGGTGGTCTCGGCGAGGATCTCGGTGCGCCGCGCGTCGCCGAACTCCTCCTTCAGCGCGAGGAGCTCGTCGCGGATGATCCCCATCAGCCGCTGCTCGGACGCGAGGATGCCCTTGAGGTCGGCGATGAGGGCGAGGGTCTGCTCGTGCTCCTCCACGATCTTGTGGCGCTCGAGCTGGGTCAGGCGCTGGAGGCGCATGTCGAGGATGGCGCGGGCCTGGATCTCGGAGAGCTGGAGGCGCCGCATCAAGCCGTCGCGCGCGGCGTCGGGGTTCTCGGCGCCGCGGATGATCGCAATCACGAGGTCGAGCGCGTCGACCGCCTTGCGCAGGCCCTCCAGGATGTGGGCGCGCTCCTCCGCGCGGGCGAGATCGTACTTGGTCCGCCGGGTGACGATCTCGCGGCGGAAAGCGACGAACTCCTGGAGCATCTGGCGGAGGTTCACGACCTGCGGCCGGCGCCCCACCAGCGCGAGCATGATGATGCCGAAGGTCGTCTGCATCTGGGTGTGCTTGTAGAGCTGGTTGATGACGATCTGCGGGATCTCCCCGCGTCCCAGCTCGAGCACGATGCGGATGCCTTCGCGGTTCGACTCGTCGCGGCGCTCGGAAATGCCCTCGATCTTCTTCTCGCGCATCAGCTCGCCGATGCGCTCGATGAGCGTGGCCTTGTTCACCTGGTAGGGCAGCTCGCTGACGATGATGGCCTCGCGACCGCCCCGGAGCTTCTCCACGTGCGCCTTCGCGCGCAGCGTGATGATGCCCCGCCCCGTCGTGTAGGCTTCGGTGATCCCGTTCCGCCCATAGATGTAGGCGGCGGTGGGAAAGTCCGGCCCCGGGATCACCTTCATGAGCTGCTCGATGGTGGCCTCCGGATTGTCGATGAGCATCACGAGCCCGTCCACCACCTCGCCCAGGTTGTGGGGCGGGATGTTGGTGGCCATGCCCACCGCAATGCCGGAGGAGCCGTTGACGAGAAGATTCGGCAGCCGCGTGGGAAGGACGACCGGCTCCTGCTCGTTCTCGTCGTAGTTCGGGACGAAGTCGACGGTGTCCTTTTCGATGTCGGCGATCATCTCGTGCGCGATCTTCGCCATGCGCGACTCGGTGTAGCGCATGGCCGCCGCGGGATCGCCGTCGATCGAGCCGAAGTTCCCCTGCCCGTCCACGAGGGGATAGCGGAGCGAGAACTCCTGCACCATCCGCACGAGCGCCTCGTAGATGGGGGCGTCCCCGTGAGGGTGGAACTTGCCCATGCAGTCCCCGACGATGCGCGCGGACTTCTTGTACGCGCGATTCCACGACACCCCGATGAGGTTCATGGTGTGCAGCACCCGACGGTGCACCGGCTTCAGCCCGTCCCGCACGTCGGGCAGCGCGCGTCCGACGATGACGGACATCGCGTAGTCGAGGTACGACTTCCGCATCTCCTCTTCGATGGGAACCGGGGTCTGCCGTTCGGGGGACATGGGACTCCTTGGGGCGGGTGCCGCCTAGACGTCCAGGTTCACGACGTCCAGCGCGTTCTTCTCGATGAAATCGCGGCGGGGCTCGACCGCGTCGCCCATGAGGACGGTGAACATCTCGTCGGCGCCCACGGCATCTTCCATGGTCACCTTGAGGAGCGTGCGCGTCTCCGGGTTCATCGTCGTCTCCCAGAGCTGCTCCGGATTCATCTCCCCGAGGCCCTTGTAGCGCTGGAGGGTGGCTCCGTCCTTGGCCTGCGCCATCACGACCTCGAGCAGCCGCTCCAGCGTGGGCGCTTCCGTCTCCTTGCCGCTGCCGTCGATGATGGTGTTCGGCCCCTTGTGCATCGCAGCGATCTCGGCGTGGGCCTCGAGGAGCTGCGCGTAGTCCGGCGACTTCAGAAGATCGGGGCTGAACACCGCGGGCGCGGGGCCGGTCACGTGCAGCATGGCGGCATCGCCGTTGTCGCCGCCGACCAGGCGCACCTCCCAGCCGGGCAGCTCCGCGATCACCTCGCGCACTGCCGCCTCGATCTCCGCGTCTCCGACTCCGCGCTTGGTCGCCTTGAACTTGCGCCGCAGGAGGCCGTCGATGATGGGCCGGGGGATGCCGCGCCGCTGGAACTTGCCGAAGAGGGACCGGAACTCGAGCCCGCGCTTGAGGGCCTCGAGGAGGGCCTGCTCCTTGAGGGGCTGCGCCTTGCCCGGGACCTTGAGGCCGGCCTTCTCCACCCAGTTGCCCAGCAGGAACTCCTCCATCTCGCGCTCGCTCATGAGGTAGCGCTCCGCCTTGCCCTTCTTGACCTTGAAGAGCGGCGGCTGGGCGATGAAGAGGTTGCCCGCCTCGATCACCTGCACCATGTGACGGAAAAAGAAGGTGAGGAGGAGCGTGCGGATGTGGGCGCCGTCCACGTCGGCATCCGTCATGAGGATGACCTTGTGATAACGCAGCTTGGCGACGTCGAACTCCTCGGGACCGATCCCGGTGCCGAGGGCAGAGATCAGCAGCCGGATTTCATTGTGGGACAGGACCTTGTCGTAGCGCGCTTTCTCGGCGTTGATGATCTTGCCGCGCAGGGGGAGCACCGCCTGCACCTTGCGGTCGCGGCCCTGCTTGGCCGAGCCGCCCGCGGAGTCGCCCTCCACGAGGAACAGCTCGCGGAACTGGGGATCGCGCTCCGAGCAGTCGGCGAGCTTGGCGGCGAGGCCCTCGTCGTCGCGCCCGCCTTTGCGGGTGAGGTCGCGCGCCTTGCGCGCCGCTTCGCGGGCCTGGGCTGCGCGCACCGACTTGTCGGCGATCTTGCGCGCGGTGGTGGGGTCCTCCTCGAAGGCCTCGCTGAGGCGGTCGTTGACGATCTGCTGGACCAGGCCCTTCACCTCGGAGTTGCCGAGCTTCGACTTGGTCTGACCCTCGAACTGCGGATCGGGGATGCGCACGGAGACGACCGCGGTCAGGCCCTCGCGCACGTCGTCGCCGGAGACGTCGCCCTTGAAGCTCTTGAGGAAGCCGTTGGCGCGTGCGTAGTTCGCGATGGTGCCGGTGAGCGCGGCGCGGAAGCCGGTGAGATGGGTGCCGCCTTCGCGCGTGTTGATGTTGTTGGCGAAGGAGAACACGCTCTCCTGGTAGCCGTCGTTGTACTGGAGCGCGACCTCCACCTCGATGCCGTCCCGCTTGCCCTCGAAGAAGAGCACCTTGGGATGCACCGGCGTTTTATTTTGATTGAGGTGCTTGATGAACTCGATGATGCCGCCCTTGTAGAGGAAGGTATGGCTGCGCTCGTCGCGCTCGTCCTCGATGACGATCTTGAGGCCCTTGTTGAGGAAGGCGAGCTCGCGGAGGCGATTGGACAGCGTGTCGAACGAGAACGTGACCTCCTCGAATATCTTCGCGTCCGGCTTGAACTTCACGATGGTGCCGTGCTTGTTCGTCTTGTCGCCCGCGGTGAGCTCTCCGGTGGGCACGCCGTACTCGTAGCGCTGGGTCCACACCCTTCCGTCGCGCCGGATCTCGAGCTCGAGCCATTCGCTGAGCGCGTTGACCACGGACACGCCGACTCCGTGGAGGCCGCCCGAGACCTTGTAGGCGGAGTGCTCGAACTTGCCGCCGGCGTGGAGCACGGTGAGCACGACCTCGGCCGCCGACTTGCCGCTTTCCTTGTGAATGTCCACCGGGATGCCGCGCCCGTTGTCACCCACCGAGCAGGAGCCGTCGGAGTGCAGGATCACCTTGATGCTGTCGCAGTAGCCGGCGAGAGCCTCGTCAACGGCATTGTCGACGACCTCGTAGACGAGGTGATGGAGCCCGTACGCGCCGGTGTCCCCGATGTACATCGCGGGACGCTTCCGGACGGCCTCGAGGCCCTCCAGGACCTTGATGTCGCTGGCGGTGTAGGTCTCGGAGCTCATGCCGCTCCCTGGACGGGAATGGGCGGGACGGGGCGCGCCGCTGGATTCTCCACTCGGCCGTCGCCCACGTGCCACCAGGCGGCATGCCGCGCGGGCAGCGTCGGCTCCGCGGTGGTGAGGAAGACCTGCCCCGCGCCCTCCACGTGGCGCAGTACGTTCACCTGCACCTGGGGGTCCAGCTCGGAAAGCGCGTCGTCGAGCAGCAGGACCGGGCTCGAGCCGATCGCCCGTGCCACCGGGCCTGCCTCGGCGAGGCGAAGGGCGAGAGCGAGGAGCCGCTGCTGGCCGCGGGAGGCGTAGAGCCGCATGTCACGGCCGTCGAGATCGACCGCGAGGTCGTCGCGATGGGGTCCCACCACAGTCTGGCCCCGCCGCAGCTCATCGACTCGGCGCTTCCGCAGCGCGTCCACGAATCCTCCCTCGTCGACGCCCTCGGGCAGTGACCCGCGGTAGCCGAGGGCGAGATCACCAACGCCAGCCATTCCAGGATAGAGCGCGCGCACCTCGCTCGCCAACTCTTCCAGCGCGTGCCGGCGCCGTCCTAGGAGCTCGATCCCCACGCGCGCGAGCTGCGCGTCCCAGGGCTCGAGCGCCTCGTCGATCACCATGGGCGGCTGTCCCGACTGCAGCAGGTGGTTCCGGCGCTCCAGCACCCGCCGATAGCGCGCCACCGTTGCCGCGTGAGCGGGGAAGAGCTTGCCCGCGAACCCGTCGAGGAAACCCCGCCGCGCGTGCGGCCCGCCCGTGATGATGGCCAGGTCCTGCCAGCCAAAGGGAATCGCACGCGCCCACGCGCATCCCTCACCCGTTACCACCCAGGCTCCATCCTCCCGAGGTCCGATGGTCCGTCGGATCGAGCGGGTGGCGTCGGTACGCTTGAGCTCCCCGCTCACCGTCGCGCGCGGCGCATCCCAGCGGGCGATCTCCAGAGCCTTGGCGCCGCGAAAGGAGCGTCCAACGAGGAGCAAGCCCAGGGCTTCGAGGAGGTTGGTTTTACCCTGGCCGTTGGAGCCGGTGACGACGTTCAGCGTCGAGGACGGCGAATAGGACAGCGCAGCGTAACTACGAAAATCACACAGCGCTATCCATTCAATTTGCACCCGGGATTCGCTCCTCCGCCTCCTAAATCCGCATCGGCATTATAACACACAGCGACCCCTCCTCCTCGAAGCTCCGCACGACGCCGGGGCTCATTCCGTCCTTCAATTCAAGGACGATTTGCTCGCTCGTTTGCGCGGTCAGTGCGTCGAGGAGATAGCGCGAGTTGAACCCGATCGTGACCTCCTCGCCCGTCGCCTCGACCTCCAAGCTTTCCTCCGCCTCGCCGTAATCCGGGTGATACGCGCTCAGCTTGAGCGAGCCCGGCGTGAGGGTGAGCTTGACCGGCTTGGTCCGTTCCTCCGACAGGACGGACACCCGCCGCAGCGCCGCGCTGAGCGCGGCCCGCGAGATCGTGATCTTCCGGGGGTGGGCCTTGGGCACCACCTGCTCGTAGTTCGGGAACGTCCCCTCGATGAGCCGGGCCATCAGGAGGGTATTGGGCATCTGCAGGACGAACTGATTCTCACTCACCGCGACCTGGACCTCTTCCCCCGACCCCACGATGCGGGCGATCTCCTGCACCGCCTTCCGGGGAACGATGCCCGTCACGTTCGCGCTTCCGTTGACGAGGGGCCGGCTGGCCACGGCGAGCCGGTGGCCATCGGTCGCAACCAGCCGCAGCTCCTTGCCGATCACCGTGAAGAGCACCCCGTTCAAGGCGTAGCGGCTCTCGTCGTGGGAGATGGCGAAGCTCGTCTGGGCCAGCATGTCTCGGAGCACCTTGCCGTCGAGGGTGATCCACGAGGCGGTCTCCCCTGCCCCCACCGCGGGAAATTCATCAGGCACGAGGCCGACGAGCTTGTACGACGCGCCGCCGCACTTCACCCCGACCCAGGCATTGTCCTGGACGCGAATGGCCAGCGGCGCGGCGGGCAGCTCCTTGACGATCTCGGTCAGCTTGCGGGCCGAGATCGTGATGGAGCCCTGCTTGGTGACCTTCGCCGGGACCGACACCCGCACCCCCACCTCCAGATCGGTGGCGGTCAGCCGCACCGAGTCCGCCGAGGCCTCGAGGAGCACGTTGGCGAGGATCGGCAGCGTCTGCCTCGGCTCGACGATGTTGTGTACGAGCTGAAGGCCCCGGATGAAGGCATCGCGGTCCACATGCACTTCCATGAGGGTTCTCCCTTGTTGGGAAAAAAAGAAAGATACTACCGTCGTCGGCGTAGGCGTAAGTGGTGTGGACGACGTGGAACACGCGTCGCGCCTGCGATGACGCGGACTTCCGCGAGCGCACAACTGTGGATGCCGGCGTGGATAGCGAGGGAAGTCCGGTGGGTCACAGGGTGATGTTCTGGGTAATCGAGTCGATGGTCTTCTTGAACTTGGGATCTTCTTGCAGCATCTGCTGGATCTTCTCCACCCCGTGCAGCACGGTCGTGTGGTCCTTCCCGCCGAAGGCGCGCCCCACCTCGCTGAGCGACGCGTGGGTGAGCTGGCGCGCAAGATACATGGCGATCTGTCGGGGGAAGGCGATGGCCTTGGTGCGGTTCTGGGCCCGGAGGTCCGAGAGCTTGATCCCGAAGAACTCGGCGACCTTTCGTTGAATGTGATCGATCGTGATGATGCGCTCGTCCTCGCCCCAGAGGTCGGAGAGGACCTCCTGGGCCAGGTCCACCGTCATGTCGCGGCCGCTGAGCGCGCAGAAGGCGACCATGCGGGTGAGCGAGCCCTCGATCTCGCGGATGTTAGCCTTGATCCGGCTGGCGATCAGATAGGCGACGTCGTCGGGGAGCCGCACCCGCTCGATCTCGGCCTTCTTCTTGAGAATGGCCACGCGTGTTTCGAAGTCCGGGGGCTGGATATCGGCGATCAGGCCCCACTCGAAGCGGGAGCGGAGCCGCTCCTCGAGGTCGGGGATCTCTTTGGGCGCGGCGTCCGACGACATCACGATCTGCTTCCGTGCTTCGTAGAGGTCGTTGAAGGTGTGGAAGAACTCTTCCTGGGTCCGCTCCTTGCCGGAGAGGAACTGGATATCGTCGATGAGGAGCAGGTCGATGTTGCGGTACTTCGCGCGGAACTCGGCGGTCCGGTCGTAGCGGATCGCGTTGATCAGCTCGTTGGTGAAACGCTCCGATGAGAGGTAGAGCACGAGGAGGTGCGGATAGGCCTTCGCGATCTGGTGACCGACGGCGTGGAGGAGATGCGTCTTGCCGAGCCCCACCCCGCCGTAGATGAAGAGCGGGTTGTAGGCCTTGGAGGGCAGGTCGGCGACGGCCTGACAGGCCGCCTGGGCGAATTGATTCGAGTTGCCGACCACGAACGATTCGAACGTGTAGCGCGCGGAGAGCCCGGTCGCGTGCGGTGACACCGTCTCGACGGGCGCCGGTGGCTCCGCAGCGTCCGTCGCGGGCGCGTGCTTGTCCACGTCGAAGCTCACGCGCGGGTTCCCGCCGATAACCTCGCGCGCCACCGCCTGGAAGACGTCCGCGTGATGCTGGGCGAGCCAGTCACGCGCGAACTTGCTCGGCGCGGCGATGCGGAGGTGATCCCCCTGCACGCTGTCGAGGCGGCACGGGCGCACCCAGCTATCGAGGGTGGTCGCGGGTAGACGGCGCTCGAGGGCGGTCAATAGCCTGGTCCAGAGAGTATCAAGCATGGCAGACAGTCAGCCTCGATGAGCAGTTGGAGGAGTTACACACAGAGTTATCCACAGGAGTGGATAACTCGGATGATGTGCGGGAGCGACGGGGTTACTACAGGCCATCCGACAAGCAGTCACGACGTCCCATCGGCACCTTTTCGCCTCAAGCGGCCGAACCGGACCCACGCGGAAGGGAGACGAGAATGCGAACCTACCACACGGTCAAATCGACCCGCAAGGGGGTCGCGCGCCTTGACTTGTTTTCGCGCGGTCAGTACCCTACGTAGGTTCTACGACTGAAAGGAAACGAGAATGAAGCGGACGTTTCAGCCGAACGTACGGCGCCGGAAGAAGACGCACGGCTTCCGCGAGCGTATGAAGACCCAGGGTGGACGCAAGGTCCTCAAGCGGCGGCGCGCCAAGGGGCGGAAGCGGCTCACGGTCTAGGCCACTGGCGCTGCCACGCGCCGAGCGGCTTCGAAGCGCTGGCGACTTCCAGGCGGTTTTTGAACGTGGGAGGCGTCTGGAACGGCCCCCTTTCGTCATGCTATGGAGTCCGACTCCCGGGAAGCAACAGGCGGGCTTCACGGTCAGCCGGCAGATCCGGGGAGCGGTCAAGCGCAACCGGGCGCGGCGGCGGCTTCGCGAGGCCTACCGGCACCGCACTGTCTCGAATCTTCCGGATATCTCGACGATTTTGATCGCCAGGCCCCCGGTCCTCACGACGACGTTTGCCGGCCTCGTGCTGGCCGTCGACGACGTGCTACGCCAGCTGGGGCGTGCCGTGGGACGCTGAGGACGGCATGACAGCGATGGGCTGGCTGGCGGAGCGCGCAGTGCGCGGGTATCAGCTCGTGCTGCGGCCCGCCCTGCCGCATCTCTGTCGCTTCGCACCGAGCTGCTCGGAATACGCCCGGCTCGTCTTTGCAGAGCACGGGTTCGTACGCGGGCTGTGGCTGACGGTGAGGCGCATCGGTCGCTGCCATCCGCTTCACCCCGGCGGCTATGACCCTCCCCCGACCCGGCGGCTCAACACCAACGGACAAGGACGGTAATGGAGAAGCGAGTCATCGTGGCCGCCATGCTCATGGCGGGTCTCTTGATGCTGTATCAGACGTTCTTCGTCACGCCTCCGGAGCCCACGAAGACCGCGACGCCCGCCCAGCCCGCGCCTGGCGCCGGGCCGAATGCGCCCGCGTCACCCGCCAAGACGCCCGGCGCCCCACCGACCGCCGCCGCGCCCGCGCCCGTCGCCGCGCCCACGGTTCCCGAGCGCGCGGCGGAGATCGCGAGCCCGCTCTACCATGCGACGGTGAGCACTCGCGGCGGCGAGCTCCGCGAGTGGGAACTGAACTATAGGGGTAAGAAGCCCCTCGTGATTCCGGGTCTGCTCGGACCCACCGGGCTCGTGGTGGAGCGCGCCGGCTCGCCCGCGCAGCTCGTCGCGTTCCAGCTTTCGACCGAGCGTCTCGAGGTCAGCAAGGAGCAACCGCAGGCCGACCTCGCCCTGACGGGCGACGACGGCTTCGGGCTGCGCATCAGCGAGACGCGCCGCTTCCGGGCCGACAACTACACCGTCGAGCAGAAGATCCGCGTCGAGAATCGCCACTCGGTGGCGCAGACCGCCGAGCTCGTGCTGGGCTGGCGCGCGCCGGTGGAATGGCCGAAGGATCGGGCGGAGGAATTCCACGGGCAGCATCCCGTCCGCGTCGTCGGCCTCCTGGCCGAAGGCCTGCGTCGGGAGCCGCTGTCCAAGGAGCCGCGGCGCGCCGTGGACGGCACCTGGATCGCGCTCGAGAGCGAGTGGTACGTGTCCGCCCTCATCCCCAAGGGGCCCGGATGGAAGCTGATCGAGGCGCCGTTCAATGGTTCAGCGTCGGTGGCCGCGCGCGCGACGCTGCCGACGTTACAGCCGGGCCAGTCCTGGGAAGGCACGGTGCTCGTCTACGTTGGCCCGAAGGAGTACGACCGGCTCAAAGCGCTGGGTGTGGGGCTAGAAAAATCCATATATTTTGGTGGGTTCCCGATCCCGCAGCACTACGGGGGCCTCCCCATGGAATGGGTGACGGTTCCGCTCCTCTGGATGCTCCATCTCTTCTACGCGTGGACCGGAAACTACGGCGTCGCGATCATCCTGCTCACGGTGATCATGAAGGCGATCTTCTTCCCGCTCACCGTGAAGAGCATGCGGTCGATGAAGGCAATGCAGGCGATTCAGCCGCAGGTCAATCAGCTGCGCGCCAAGTACAAGAACGACTCCGCGAAGCTACAGCAGGAGACGATGGCGCTCTACCGGCAGCACGGGGTGAATCCGCTGGGGGGCTGTCTTCCGATGATCGTCCAGATCCCCGTCTTTTATGCCCTCTACGTCGCGCTGTCGGTGGCGGTGGAAATCCAGAACGCTCCGTTCATCTGCTTCGGACACGCACCGAGCTGGCTTCCCCTGCTCGGCGGCAAGGATCTGTGGATTTGCAATCTGGCCGACTTCGATCCGACCTACGTGCTGCCCCTCCTCATGGGGGCATCGATGTTCATTCAGCAGAAGATGACGCCGGTGATGGGCGATCCCCGCCAGGCCAAGGTCATGCTGCTGATGCCGATCGTCTTCACGTTCATGTTCCTCAATCTGCCCTCGGGCCTGGTGCTCTACTGGACGCTGTCGAACGTCCTGCAGATCGCGCAACAGCGCTACATGGATCGAGGCACCGCGAAAGCGGCGAAGGCACCGGCGCGCGCCGCGAAGAAGGCGTGACCCCCAAGGGGTCCGCCGGCGATCCGCTCGACGAGGTGCTCGCGGCGATCCCTATTCTCGCCGGCCGTCCCGCTACCGCTGAGGATCGGCAGCGCTTCGGGCGCTACCTCGACCTTCTCATCGAGTGGAACCGGGTGCACGACCTGACCGGGCTCAAGGACCGGGGCGGGATCGTGCACGGCCTGTTCGTCGACTCGCTTCTGTTCCTCCCTCAGCTCCCCGCCCGCCCGCTTCGCCTCCTCGACATTGGCTCTGGCGCTGGCATCCCCGGCCTTCCGCTGCACCTGGTCGACCCCGGAATCGAAGCGACTCTTGTGGAGGCCCGCCAGAAACGCGTGTCGTTCCTCCGCACCGTCCGTCGTGAGCTCGGGCTCGAGGGCGTCCACCTCATCGACGCCCGCGCCGAAGACGCGATCCGGGAGGATCCCCGGCTCGAGGGCCGTTACGACGCGGCGGTCGCCAGAGCGGTTTCGCCGACGGGCGCGTTTCTCGCCATGTGCCTGAGGTGGCTGCGCCCCGGCGGGCGGATTGTGATCTCAGGGCCCCCGGCATCCCGACCTCTATCCCGTGCACCCGCCGGGATGACCTGGGTGAGAGCCGCCTATCCTAAGCTTCGGATGGAGCGGGCGTTTCTGGTGACCACCAAGGAAGCTTGATCCGGAATATCCTCTGAGGTAGTGTTCCACGTGGAACGAGCGAGCAGGCCTCCCGCAAGATGTTTCACGTGGAACATGGAGAAGGTAGTGGCCAGAGTGATCGCAGTCGTCAATCAGAAGGGCGGCGTGGGAAAGACCACCACCGCCGTGAACCTCGCTGCTGGATTGGCGCTGGCGGAGCGGCGTACCATCCTGATTGATCTCGATCCTCAGGGTAATGCGACGACCGGTCTCGGCATCAACAAGGCCGAGTCCCGGCAGACGGTATACAACGTCCTGCTGGACAGCTTGCCTCTGAGTCAGGCGACCCTCGCGACTCAGCTCCCATTCCTCAGCATCGTCCCTTCGGAGATGGACCTCGTAGGCGCGGAAATCGAGCTGGTGGGTACATCGGAGCGCGAGCACCGGCTCAAGACCGCCGTGGACGCCGCTCGAGATGAGCTTGAGTTTATCGTGATCGACTGTCCGCCGTCGCTGGGGCTCCTGACCCTGAATGCCCTCACGGCCGCCGACTCGGTGCTGATTCCGCTACAGTGCGAGTACTACGCCATGGAGGGGCTGGCCCAGCTGATCCGCACGATCAACATGGTGCGGGAGCGCCTCAACCCGCGGCTTGCGGTCGAGGGGATTCTCTTCACGATGTTCGACGGCCGCACGAGCCTGGCCGCCCAGGTGAAGAACGAGGTGCATCAGCATCTCGGGGGACAGACCTTCACGACAGTGATCCCTCGCAATGTTCGTCTCACCGAGGCGCCCAGTCACGGCCGCCCCGTCTTCCTCTACGATCTCCGGTCGTCCGGCTCCATTGCCTACCTCGAGCTCACCAAGGAGGTGCTCGTCCATGGCTAATCGACACGGGCTTGGTCGCGGACTCGGTGCCCTGCTTCCACCCAGCATGGCGGAGGCAACCTCAGTCGAGGTGGCCGGCGTCCAGGAGATCGCGACCGACGCGATCAACCCGAATCCGCAACAACCAAGAAAAGACTTTGATATCAATGCCTTGAATGAACTTGCGGGGTCTCTCCAGAAGTCGGGCCTCATCCAGCCCGTCGTCGTCCGGAAGGCCGGCCTCGGGTATCAACTGATCGTCGGCGAGCGGCGCTGGCGAGCGGCCAAGATTGCCGGGCTCACGCACATTCCCGCCGTCGTGCGCGAGGTCTCGGACGCCGAGAGCCTCGAGCTGGCGCTGGTGGAGAACCTGCTTCGCGAGGATCTGAACCCGATCGAGGAAGCCGAGGCCTATCAGCGCCTGCTTGCCGAGTTCGGCTGGACCCAGGAAGAGCTGGCCGAGCGCGTGAGCAAGGATCGCAGTACGATCTCGAACTGTCTCCGGCTCCTCAAGCTTCCCGAGCCGATTCGCTCCGACCTCCGCAGCGGGCGCCTCACGATGGGGCACGCGCGCGCGCTGCTCTCGCTGGACTCCGTGACCGAGCAGCTCCGCCTGCGCGAGCAGATCCTCGCGCACTCGTGGTCGGTGCGCGCGACCGAGGAGGGGGTGCAGAGGAAGCGCGTCATCCAGCCGCGCCGGGCGGCGCGCCGCTCGCCCGAGCTCACCGCGCTCGAGGACGCGTTCCGCGAGGCGCTCGCGACGCGGGTGCGGCTCGTGGGCAACGAGCGACACGGTCGCATCGAGATCGCGTACGCTTCATCCGAGGATCTCGACCGCATCGCCGAGATCCTGACCGCGCGGCGCTGATCCAGGCGAGCGGCGCACCGGGGCACCTGCGTTGAAGGACCGTGTGATCGTCGGCATGAGCGGGGGCGTGGACTCGTCCGTCGCCGCCGCCCTGCTCGTCCAGCAAGGCTTCGATGTCGTGGGGGTCACGCTGCGCGTGTGGCCGTGGCGCGAGCCGGAGGAGCCGACCCGGCGTTTTGGCTCGTGCTGCTCGACGGAGGCGGCGGACGGCGCCCGGGCGGTGGCGCGGCAGCTCGGCATTCCGTACTACCTGCTCAACAGCGAGCGCGAGTTCGACGCGGCGGTCATCGCGCCGTTCATCGACGAGTACGCCGCCGGCCGCACGCCGGTGCCGTGCGTGGCCTGCAATCGGCAGGTGAAGTTCGGCTCGCTGCTCGCGCGCGCCCGCGCGTGGGACGCCACGGCGGTGGCCACCGGGCACTACGCGCGGATCACGCGCGACCCCGCGTCGGGGCGCCGCCTCCTCTGGCGCGGCCGCGACGCCCGCAAGGACCAGACGGATTTTCTCTGGCCGCTCACGCAGGCGCAGCTCGAGGCTGCGCGCTTTCCCGTGGGTGATCTGACGAAGGACGATGTGCGGGCGACGGCGCGCGCGCTCGGCCTCGCCACCGCGGACACGCCGGAGAGCCAGGAGATCTGCTTCATCCCGGATCACGACTATCGCGGCTTCCTCCGTCGCCTCCGGCCCGAGGCCTTTCAGGCCGGCCCCATCGTGGACGGGCAGGGGCGCGAGCTCGGCCGGCATGCCGGGCTCGCGGACTTCACGGTCGGGCAGCGGCGTGGCCTGGGCCTCGCCACCGGGCGCACCCTCTACGTGACCGCCCTGGATCCTGCGCGCAATGCCGTGGTGGTCGGGGGCGCCGACGAGCTCGAGGCCGATCGGCTCTGGGCGGAGCAGGTGAATCTCATCTCGGTCTCGCGCCTCGATGCGCCCGTGGCCGTCGAGGTCAAGGTCCGCCACAGCCAGATGCCCGTGGACGCCGTGCTCTATCCGCCCGAGCTCGGCCGGGACGGCACCCTCGGCGCCGAGGTCCGGTTCACGGCGCCTCAGCGCGCAATCACCCCCGGGCAGTCGGTGGTCTTCTACCACGGCGACCTGGTCGTGGGGGGCGGCGTGATCGGCCGCCGCGACCGGTGAAGCCCTTGACAGTTTTCTGGCGCCCGTGATACTTGTCTAGCGTTTGTCCCTAATTTCACAACTTCGAACCGCCGGAGCCACCACCATGCGCCGCACGCTCGGTCTCGTCCTCCTCGCCGTCCTCCTGCTCGCCTCGCCCGTGCTGGCCGCGGAGGAAGGGGGCCACGGGGGCGGGCTGATCAACCTGGACAAGTCGCTGCTCATCCAGGCCATCAACTTCGCCGTTCTGCTCTTCATCCTCTGGAAGCTCCTCTACAAGCCGCTCGTCGCGAAGATGAACGAGCGCACCGAGGCCATCAAGAAGTCGCTGGACGAAGCCCAGGCGGCCCGCGCCGAGACGGAGCGCCAGCGGCAGCAGCACGCGGCCCAGATCCAGGCGTCGCTCGCCGAGGCCCAGCAGATTCGCGCCACCGCCATGAAGGAAGCGGGCGAGGAGCAGCGCCGCCTGGTCGAGGCGGCGCGCGCCGAAGCGGCCAAGCTCGTCGAGAGCGCCAAGGCGGAGATGGATCAGGACATCCGGCGTGCCCGGCAGCAGCTCCGGCAAGAAGTCGGTGACCTCGCCGTGCAGATCGCCGAGCGCCTCATCCGGAAGAGCCTCAGCGGGGACGATCATCACCGCATCATCCAGGAAGCCCTCGCCCGCGTCGACCGGGTCAACTAGATGAAGTCCCGGCACGGGACGGCCCAGCGCTACGCCAAAGCGCTCTTCTCCATCGCGCGCGACGACGGAAACGTCGAGGCCGCGGGGCGCGAGCTCGAGCAGTTCGCGGCCGCGGTGGCGGCGAGCCCGTCCCTGGGCGCCATGCTCCAGCGGCCGTGGATCAAGCCGGGTGACCGGCAGGCCGTCGCCACCGAGGTCGCCAAGCGCGCCGGCGCCTCCCCCTCCGTGCAGAGGGCGGTGGGGCTGGTGGCCGCGCGGGGGCGCATGGACCATCTGCCCGAGCTGGTCGCCGCCTATCGCGCGATGGTCGACGAGACGCTCGGCCGCGTGCGCGCAGAGGTGCGCACGTCGGTCGCCTTCAGCGCCGACGAGAAGACGCAGCTTGCCGCCCGGCTCGGCCAGGCCCTGGGCAAGCAGGTCCTCGTCGCGGAATCCGTGGACACTTCGCTCCTGGGTGGCTTCGTCGCCCAGGTGGGCAGCCTCATCCTGGACGGCAGTCTCGACGGGCAGCTCGCGCGCATGCGCGAGCGCCTGGCAAGGGGATAGGACATGATCAAGGCGGAAGAGATCAGCGAGATCATCAAGCGCCAGCTCCAGGGCTTCGAGGCGGAGATCGACCTCAAGGAAGCGGGGCGGGTGATCGAGGTCGGCGACGGCATCGCCCGCATCTACGGGCTCGAGAAGGCGCTCGCGGGCGAGCTGCTCGAATTCCCCGGCGGCGTGTACGGCCTCGTGCTGAACCTCGAGGCCGACAACGTGGGCGCGGTGCTCCTCGGTGACGACACCAAGATCAAGGAAGGCGATCCCGTCACCCGGACCAAGCGCATCGCCCAGGTGCCCGTCGGCGAAGCGCTGATCGGCAGGGTGGTCAATGCCCTTGGGCAGCCGGTGGACGGCAAGGGGCCCATCGATACCAAGGAATTCCGCACCATCGAGCGCTACGCGCCCGGCGTGGTCGACCGGCGCTCGGTGAAGGAGCCGCTCCAGACCGGCCTCAAGGCCATCGACGCCATGATTCCCATTGGGCGCGGGCAGCGCGAGCTGATCATCGGCGACCGCGGCACCGGCAAGACCACCATCGGCGTCGACACGATCCTGAACCAGAAGGGGCAGGGCGTGTACTGCTTCTACGTCGCGGTGGGCCAGAAGAAGTCCACCGTGGCCCAGGTGGTGAAGATCCTCGAGGACCACGGCGCGATGGCCTATACCACGGTGGTCGTCGCGTCTGCCTCCGAGTCCGCTCCGCTGCAGTACCTGGCGCCCTACGCCGGCTGCGCGATGGGGGAGTACTTCCGCGACACCAAGCGCCACGCCCTCTGCATCTACGACGACCTCTCCAAGCACGCCACCGCGTATCGGCAGCTCTCGCTGCTGCTCCGGCGCCCGCCGGGGCGCGAGGCGTATCCGGGGGACGTGTTCTATCTCCACTCGCGGCTGCTCGAGCGCGCGGCGAAGCTGAACGACGAGCTGGGCGGCGGCTCGCTCACCGCGCTGCCCATCATCGAGACGCAGCTCGGCGACGTGTCCGCCTACATCCCCACCAACGTGATCTCGATCACCGACGGCCAGATCTATCTGGAGTCGGACCTCTTCTTCTCCGGCATCCGGCCCGCGGTCAACGTCGGCCTCTCCGTCTCGCGGGTGGGCGGCTCCGCCCAGATCAAGGCCATGCGCCAGATCGCGGGGACGCTGCGCTTGAACCTGGCGCAATTTCGCGAGCTGGCCGCCTTCGCCCAGTTCGGCTCCGACCTCGACAAGGCCACACTGGCACAGCTAGCGAGAGGTCAACGTATGGTCGAGCTGCTCAAGCAAGGCCAGTACGTGCCGCTCACCGTCGAGAAGCAGATCGCCATCATCTTCGCGGGCGCCCAGGGCCTGCTCGACGATATTGCTGTTGAGCAGATCCGCGCGTTCGAGGAGTTCTTCCTGCCCTGGATGGAGCGGCGCAACGCGCAGCTCCTCGCCGAGATCGCCAACAAGAGGGAGCTGACCGACGACCTTCGCTCGGCCCTGACCAAGGCGGTGAACGACGGCAAGGCGGAGTTCATGGCCGCGCGCGGCATCAAGGCGGCCTAGGCGGAGCACGCCTCATGGCCACCCTCCGCGACATCAAGCGGCGGATTCGCTCGGTCGAATCCACCCAGAAGATCACCAAGGCGATGAAGCTCGTCGCCGCGGCCAAGTTGCGGCGCGCCCAGGAGCGCGTCATCGGGGCGCGCCCGTACGCGCAGAAGATGGGCGAGCTGTTGGGCAGCCTCGTGGGCCGGGTAGGGGACGACGGTCATCCGCTGCTCGTCCGCCGCACCGGGACGCGGAGGCGGCTGGTGGTGATCACCGCCGACAAGGGTCTCTGCGGGGCGTTCAACTCCAACGTCCTGCGCGCCGCCACCAGCTATCTGCGCGACGGCGACAACGTCGACGTGACCCTCGTGGTGGTGGGCAAGAAGTCCCGCGACTTCTTCCGGCGGCGGCAGTGGCCGGTGAAGTCGGAGATGCTGGGCTTCTTCGACCGTCTCGCCTACGCGCACGCCCAGGAGCTGGCGAACGGCCTCATGGCCGACTACCTCGCGGGCGAGGTGGACGAGGTCCACCTCGTCTACAACGAGTTCCGCTCGGTCGCGGTGCAGCGCGTGACCCGGCAGCAGCTGCTGCCCATTGTCCAAGCGGATATTCAGACGGGCGCGGCGGGGGCGGGAGACGCGGCGGGCGGCGAGTACATCTTCGAGCCCGGCCCCGACGCCATCCTCGCCGCGCTGCTCCCGCGCCACGTGACGACGCAGGTGTATCGCGCGCTCATGGAGTCGGTGGCGGGGGAGTTCGGCGCGCGGATGACCGCCATGGAAGCCGCCACCAAGAACGCGAAAGAGATGATCGGCGTCCTGACCATCCAGTACAACAAGGCCCGTCAAGAGCGCATCACGAAAGAGCTGCTCGACATCGTCGGAGGCGCCGAAGCCCTGCGCCAATCGACCGAGGCGTGAGGAGAGTCCCATGAACACGGGCAAGATCGTGCAGGTGATCGGACCGGTGGTGGACGTGGAGTTCGAGCCGGGCAAGCTGCCCGCGATCTACAACGCCCTCGAGGTCGAGGGGGCGGGGAGCACCGACGTCTTCGCGTACTCGGCGAAGCTCGTGCTGGAGGTCGCTCAGCATCTCGGCGAGAGCCAGGTGCGGACGGTCGCGATGGCGGCCACCGACGGCCTCATGCGCGGCATGCCGGTGCTGGACACCGGCCAGCCCATCTCGATCCCGGTGGGCAAGGAGACGCTCGGCCGCATCATCAACATCACCGGCGAGCCCGTGGACAAGATGGGGCCGATCAAGGCCACCAAGACGTACCCGATCCACCGCCCCGCGCCCGCCTTCGACCAGCAGTCCACCAAGGTCGAGATGTTCGAGACCGGCATCAAGGTCGTCGACCTCCTCGAGCCCTACACCCGCGGCGGCAAGACCGGCCTCTTCGGCGGCGCCGGGGTGGGCAAGACCGTGCTCATCCAGGAGCTGATCAACAACATCGCCAAGCAGCACGGCGGCATCTCGGTATTCGCGGGCGTGGGCGAGCGCACGCGCGAAGGCAACGACCTCTATCACGAGATGAAGGAGTCGGGCGTCATCGACAAGACCGCGCTTATCTTCGGTCAGATGACCGAGCCGCCGGGGTCGCGGCTGCGCGTGGGCCTCACCGGAGTCACCGCGGCGGAATACTTCCGCGACGAGGAGGGGCAGGACGTGCTGCTCTTCATCGACAACATCTTCCGCTTCACCCAGGCTGGCTCGGAGGTCTCGGCGCTCCTGGGCCGCATGCCCTCCGCCGTCGGCTATCAGCCCACGCTGGGCACCGAGATGGGCGCCCTGCAGGAGCGGATCTGCTCGACCAAGAAGGGCTCGATCACCTCCGTGCAGGCGATCTACGTGCCCGCCGACGACATCACGGACCCCGCGCCGGCCACCGCGTTCGCGCATCTCGACGCGACGACCGTGCTCTCGCGCCAGCTCACCGAGCTCGGCATCTATCCCGCGGTCGATCCGCTCGCCTCGACCTCGCGCATCCTCGACCCCATCATCATCGGGCAGGAGCACTACCAGACCGCGCGGGCCGTGCAGTCCATCCTGCAGCGCTACAAGGACCTGCAGGACATCATCGCGATCCTCGGCATGGAGGAGCTCTCCGACGAGGACAAGCTCACGGTATCGCGCGCGCGGAAGCTCCAGCGCTTCCTCTCGCAGCCTTTCTTCGTCGCCGAGGTGTTCACCGGCCAGCCCGGCCGTTACGTGAAGCTCGCCGATACCGTCCGCGGCTTCAAAGAAGTCGTCGAGGGCAAGCACGACGATCTTCCCGAGCAGGCCTTCTACATGGTAGGCGGCATCGAGGAGGCGGTGGAGAAGGCGAAGAAGATGCGCGAGGGCTCGCGGTAGTGAAGCTCGAGCTCGCCACGCCGTCCCGGATGCTCGTCTCCGTGGACGTGGACGAAGTCGTGGCGCCCGGCGTCGAGGGCTATTTCGGCGTGCTGCCCGGGCACGCCGCCCTCCTCACGACGCTCGGCAACGGGGCGGTCACGTATCGTACCGGCCGCGACGAGAAGCGCTTGGCGGTGATGGGCGGCTTCGCCGAGGTGCAGCCCGAGCGCGTGATCATCCTCGCCGAGGTCGCCGAGGTGCCCGAGGAGATCGACCGGGCCCGCGCCGAGCGCGCGCGGCAGCGCGCGGAAGCGCGCCTCGCCGGGCGTCATCCGGAAGGCCGCGGGGACGGCGAGATCGACTTCAACCGCGCCCTCGCCGCGCTCGAGCGCGCGCTCGCGCGCATCCTGGTGGCGGACCGAGTCGCCACCGGCTAGACCGCCGGGGCCGGTGCCCAGGCCACGGGGCACCGCGCGCATTCCGCTGCCCTGGCCACGAGGCAGCACGCCGTCGTCGCGTCGCGCAACGCCTTGATCTGACGGCCCCACGTCTGGTGGCACGCCGCTCGCTCTCTGAGCGGGTATGCCGACCGTTCTCGTGGTGGACGACGAGCCCACCATCCTCGAGCTCGTCCGCTGCACCCTCGAGGACGATCGCATTGCGGTGATCGAGGCCTCCGACGGGGTGGAAGCGCTCGAGCGCGCGCGCGCCACCCGGCCCGATCTCATCTTCCTCGACGTGCAGATGCCCCGCCTCGACGGGTTCGAGGTCTGCCGCCGGCTGCGCGAGGACCCCACGCTGGCGGGCGTGCGGGTCGTCATGCTGACGGCGGCGGGGCAGGACGGGGACCGCGCGCGTGGGCTCGCCGCGGGCGCCAACGACTACCTCACCAAGCCCTTCTCGCCGCTCGCGCTGTTCACGCTGGTGCGATCGCTGCTCCCGGAGGCCACGCTATGGCCGCAGACGTAGCCCTCTCGCAAGCCCTCGCCTACGCTCGAGACCTCAAGGCCGTCTGCGAGGTGTGGCAAGAGCGCGAGCGCGAGCTGAAGCACGCCAACACGCGCCTCCGCCACGCGCATCGCCAGTCGCTGCGCTACGCCGCAGACCTCAAGAAGACGTACTGGCGCATGGAGAAGGCCTTCCTCAACAGTCTGCTCGCCCTCGCCAATGCCCTGGAGGCGCGCGATCGCTACACGCGCGGCCACTCCGAGCGGGTGGCGTCCCTCTCGCGCGGGCTCGCGCTGGCCGCCGGGCTTCCGGCTTCGGCGGCCGACGTCGTGGCCCAGGCCGGCCGCCTGCACGATCTCGGCAAGATCGGCGTGCCCGAGGGCGTACTGCGCAAGCCGGGCCCTCTCACCGACGAGGAGTGGGCTCTCATGCGCCAGCATCCGCTCACCGGCGCGCAGATTTTGGCGCCCCTCGAGTTTTTCGCGGATGGGATGCTGATCGTCCGCCATCACCACGAGCGTTTCGACGGCAGCGGGTACCCCGACGGGCTGCGCGGGCCCGCCATCCCCCTGGGCGCGCGGATCGTGGCGGTGGTGGACGTCTACGACGCGCTCACCTCGGATCGTGCCTATCGCCCGGCCCTCGCACCCCCGGTGGTGATCGACCGACTGCGCCGCGAGGCGGGCCGCACCCTCGACGGCGATCTGGTCGCGCTCTTTGTGGATTTGCCGAACCATGGACCTGCTGACCGCGCCGTTTGAGGCCGCGCGCGAGCACGCCCGCCCCACCGTGTGGCGGCCGTTCGTCGCGGTGAGCGCGGTGATGCTCGCGGTGGTCGGCTCGGGCCGGGTCCTCGTTCTGCAGGGCGGGGTCCTCGCGGATCTCGGCGTGGCCCTCGAGGGCGTCGGGGTGCACGGCGGATTCATCGCGCAAGGCCTCGTGATCGCGCTCGAGGGGCAGGGCGCGTGGGCGGGCAGCGCGCTCCGGGTGGCGGCCATGCTGCTCGCGGGATTCCTGCTCGGTCGGCTCGCCCCGTGGGGCGGCCTGCTGCTCGCCGCGACGCCGCTCGTGCTCCTGCAGGAGTGTCGGCAGTATCCGATCCTCTCGCGCATCGGCGCGCTCGAGCCCGTGCGGCCGGGGAGTCTCGCCATCGGGCTCGGGGTGGGGGCCTTCCTTGGCGCGCATCTCCTCATCACCGCGTCGCTCACCTTCGGCTATGGGGTGAGCGTGGCGGGAGTGAGCGCCTATGCCGCCGCGGTGGCTTACGACGTCGGCGCCAACGCGCTGTCGGCCGAGTGGCTGTTCCGCGGGGCGCTGTTCTCTCACTGGTGGCGCTACTGGGGTTTCTGGGGCGCTGCCGTCACCTCGACGGGGCTGAGCCTCGTCCGCTACCTGCTCGACCCGGCGTTGCCGCATACCGTGGAGGCGCGCGCCGGCGCCATCTTCTATCTGGCCGCGCTGGGCGTGGCCACGTCCGTGCTGCGCGCCTGGAGCGGCAGCCTGCTTCCCGGCTACTGCGCGTCCGTGGCCTTCTTCGCCGCCTATCGGACGCTCGTCGTGTGGTAGGGGCCCCGCTCGCCCTGCTCGTCGCCCTCACCGCCGCCATGCTGTGGGAAGGCGGCGCGCCGGTGTCACCGGTCCGCCACCTCTTCCTCGTGCCGGGCGTGTGGGCGGCCCTCACCGCGGGCGCGCAGGCGGGCGCCTTCGTGGGGCTCATGGCCGGCTTTCTCCAGGCGCCGCTCGTGCTGCCCGCGATCGAGCGCGTCGGATTGACGGGCGGCGCGCTCGACGGGCTGGTGTCGCTGGTCACGCCCGCCCTCCTCGGCGCGGTGGCGGGGCATGTGCGGGACCAGGCCTTCGCGGGCGCCCGCCGGCTCGACGCGCTCCTGGAGATTCAGCGCCGGCTGGCCGCCGACGAGCCCATGGCGGTGCGGCTGGATGCGGTGGTCCACGTGGTCCGCGGCTGCCTGGGGGCGCGCGCCGTGGGTCTCGTGGTGGGCTCGCCGGAGGGCCCGCCGGCGGTAGCCAGCGTGCCGCCCGGCGCCGCGCTGGCTCCGTGCTCGGCCGCCGCATGGTGTCTCGCGTCCGGAGGGGGCATGCGCAGCCGCGACCTCGCCACGGATCCGCGCGTGACCGTGGCGGATGTCTCGTCATCCCCGCGGCGCGCGATGGCGCTGCCGCTCGACGCGGGCGCGGGATCGCGCGGCGTGCTCGCGGTGGAGTGGCACGGCGAGGTGACCGAGGCCACCGCGCGCGCGGCCACCGAGATGGCGCTCCATCTCGGCCTGAGCGTGGAAAATGCACGGCTGACGCTGCGCCAGCGCCGCTTCGCCGCCGAGCTCGAGGAGAAGGTCGCGGCGGCTACCGCCCGCCAGCGCGACATCGACCGCGCAAAATCGGAATTCATCTCGGTCGTCTCGCACGAGCTCCGCACGCCGATCACCGCGCTCGAAGGATTCTCGGAGCTGCTGCTCTCGCGCCCGGTATCGCCCGAGCGCGCGCGGCGCTTTCTCGGCCACATGCACGCGGAAAGCCGGCGGCTCGGGCGCATCGTCACCGAGCTCCTCGATCTCTCTCGCATCGAGGTCGGGGTCGCGCCGGTCCTGACGCGGGAGCGCATCGATCTCGCCGCGCACGTGGAGCGGCAGATCGAGCTCTTCGCGGGGGTGCACGGCGGGCACCGATTCCTCTGGAGGGCGGCTCCTGCGCTGCCGCCCCTCCATGCCGACCCCGACGCTCTCGACCGCATGCTCCAGAACCTTCTCTCCAATGCGGTGAAGTACTCCCCGCGGGGCGGGGAGGTGCGGGTGAGCGCGCGGACCGCGCCGGGCGGGTTCGTGGAGCTGTCGGTCGAGGACCAGGGGGTGGGGATCGCCGCGGACGCGCTGCCCCGGGTCTTCGACAAGTACGTCCGTATCGCGAACCCGAAGACGGTCAGCGTCCGGGGACTGGGCCTGGGGCTCAGCTTGGTCCGGGCCCTGGCCGAGGCCCACGGGGGGCGGATCGAGGTCAGCAGCGAGCCCGGGAAAGGCTCCTGTTTTCGTCTGCTTCTGCCCGGCTGAGGCAAGGATTTCTCCCGATATTCCAGCCATTTGAGTTGACACCCCCCCTCCGCGGCGTGTACCCTGACACTGCAATGCCGAGACGAGACGAGCTGGCCGGGCGGATGGCCGAGGCCGTGGTGCGGCGGCTGACCACGCGCAAGCTCGTGGAAGTCCGTGACGAGAGCCGGGCCCTCGAGGTGATCCGGCGCATCGTGTCGGAGAACCTTCACGCCGAGGAGAAGCTGGACGCCGACGCCCGCGCGCTCCTCATGGACCACGCCAAGGAGATCCGCGACTCGGCGTCGGACTACAAGCGCATCTTCACGCTCGTGAAGGGCAAGCTCGCCCGGGACCGGGGGTTCGTCCTGTGACGCGGATGAGCCGCGAGCGCCTCTTCTCGCTCGCCGATCGCATCGTCGCCGATCTCTCCGCGACCGAGGCGGTCTCGGCGCGCGGGCTCGAGGACGATAAGGTGCGCGGCCAGCTCCGCACCGAGGTGTTCCGCGTGCTGGAGGACGAGGTCAAGCTCGAGGAGTCCATCGACCAGGAGGTGCGCCGCACGCTCTCCACGTACTCTCGCCCCGCGCCTGAAGGCAGCGCGGAGTGGGAGATCCTCTACCAGAAGACGCGGGACGAGGTGTTCCGCAAGCGGTTCCGGCTGTGAGACGCCTCGTCGTCGGCATCAGCGGGGCCTCCGGCGCGATCTATGGCATCCGCTTCCTGGAGCTGCTGCGCGGCGTCCCCCAGCTCGAGACCCATCTCGTCATCTCGGACGCCGGACGGCGCACCATCGCCGAGGAGACGGATTGGGCCGTCCGCGACGTCGAGGCCCTCGCGACCCGCAAGTACAGCGACAAGGACATCGGGGCCGCGCTCGCGTCGGGCTCGTTCAAGACCGAGGGGATGGTGATCGCGCCCTGCAGCATCAAGTCCGCGTCGGCGGTCGCGCATTGCTTCTCCGATACCCTCATGGCTCGGGCCGCCGACGTGACGCTGAAGGAAGGCCGCCCGCTCATCCTCCTGGTGCGCGAGACGCCGCTCCACCTGGGGCATCTCCGCCTGTTGACGCATCTCGCAGAGGCTGGGGCGGTGATCTTGCCGCCGATGCCGGCCTTCTACAATCGTCCGAAGCAGATCGACGAGATCGTGGACCATACTTTGGCCCGTGTGCTCGACCGTCTCCGCTTGCCTCAGTCCCTCGTGCCGGAATGGCGGGGCGAGCCCCCCGCGCCCCCCGGTCCTCGGACCGAGCGCGTCTGACCGGCCCTTCCCGCACCCGTGAGCCCGCGATGACGGCCGCGCCCGACCTGTCCATCGTCATTCCTGTCTACAATGAGGAGGAGAGTCTCCCCCTCCTCTGGCCCGAGATCCGCGAGGCGCTGGCTCCCACCGGGCTCGTCTTCGAGGTGATCTTCGTCGACGATGGCAGCCGCGATCGCAGCGCGGAGATCATCCGCGCATTCCGGGACGAGGACCCGCGGGTGCGTCTGGTACGGCTCGAGGCGAACGCGGGGGAGACCGCGGCCACCGACGCCGGCTTCAAGACCGCCCGCGGCCGCTACGTCGTGAGCATGGACGCGGACCTGCAGAACGACCCGCACGACATTCCCGGCATGCTCACGCACCTCGAACAGTGGGACGCGGTGACGGGATGGCGCGTGAACCGCGCGGCCGGCGACTCCGTGGTGCGCCGCGTCTCCTCACGCGTCGCCAATCGCGTGCGCAACGCGCTCAGCGACGAGACCATCCAGGATAGCGGCTGTACCTTCCGCGCCTTCCGCCGCGAATGCCTGCGCGATCTCGTCCTCTACCGAGGCTTCCACCGCTTCATCCCGACGCTGCTCAAGATGCGGGGGTACCGTGTGCTCGAGGTGCCCGTCAATCACCGGCCGCGCCGCTTCGGGGAGTCGAAGTACGGCATCGGCAACCGCGCCTTTCGCGCATCCGCCGACCTGATGGTGGTCCGCTGGATGAAGGATCGGCTGCTGCGCTACGAGGTCGCCGAGGATGTGGGTGGCGCCGGAGCGCCCCGCTGATGCGCGTGCTCCTGGTAGGGCTGGGGCGGTGGGGAGAGAAGCACCTGCGCGTACTCACCGAGCTCGGCGTCGAGCTGTGGGTCGCGGAGCTGTCCGAGGAGCGGCGGGCCTTCGCGGTGAAGGCCGGCGTGGCCCCCGCGCAGGCGGTGGCCGACTACCGCTCGGCGTTGCCCCACGTCGACGCGGTCGACCTGGTGACGCCCGCCGACAGCCACCTCGCCTTGGCCGGTGCCTGCCTCCGCGCGGGCCGGCCCTGCTTCGTCGAGAAGCCGCTCACCCTCACCCTCGCCGAAGGCCGTGAGCTCGCCGAGGTCGTGCGCGCGACCGGCCGCGTGCTCCAGGTCGGCCACATCTTCCGCTTCCATCCCGTCACCGAAGCGCTGCGCGAGCGGCTCGCCAGCGGCGAAATGGGGCCGGTACGCTATGCCACCGGCCGCTTCGCCGGGTTCAAGCGTCCGCGCACCGACGTGGGAGTGACTCAGACCGACGCCATTCACTACTTCGATCTCTTCGCCTACCTGCTGGGCGCCGCGCCCACGGCGGTGACGGCGACGCTGCGCGACCATCTGGGGCGAGGCATGGACGACGTCTCTTTCAGCACGGTGGAGTACGGACGCGTGCCCGTCTTCGTCGAGGCCGGCTACTTCGCGCCGTGCACCTCTCGCGACTGCGTGATCGTGGGCGAGCGCGCCACGCTTGCCGCCGACTTCGGCTCGTCCGAAGTCGCGGTGCACGAGAACCGCCACGTCGCGGGCGCGGGCGGCTGGCAGGCGCCGGAAGGCCGCGTCCAGTGGTTCAAGGCGACCGGCGCCGAGCCGCTCCGCCGCGAGCTCGAGCTGTTCCTCGCTGCCGCGCGCGACGGGAGCGCACCGCCGGTGGACGTCACGGCCGGGCTCACCGCCCTCGCGGTGGTGGAAGCGGCGCAGCGCTCGTCGACGCTGGGCCGGCGGGTCACCCTGACGGAGCTGGTCTAGGCGCTGTGGAGCTCATTCACGGCCTTCTCGACGGCAGCCTGTCGCTGGCCGACCTCATTCGCTGGGGCGGCTACGTCGTGCTCGTCGCCATCGTCTTCTGCGAGACCGGGCTCCTCATCGGCTTCTTCCTGCCCGGCGACTCGCTGCTGATCACCGCCGGGCTGCTCGCCGCCGCGGGCGCGCTCGACATCTGGCTGCTGAACGTGCTGCTCATCGCCGCCGCGGTCATCGGCGACAGCGTGGGGTACGCGATCGGCTACCGCGCGGGCCCGCGCTTGTTCACCAAGGAAGAATCCCTCCTGTTCAGCCGCAAGCACCTGATTCGAACCCGCATGTTCTACGAGAGGTATGGCGGCAAGACCATCGTGCTCGCGCGCTTCATCCCGCTCATCCGCACGTTCGCCCCGGTGGTGGCAGGGATCGGGCAGATGGAGTATCGCCGGTTCCTCTTCTACAACGTGTTCGGCGGGATCGGCTGGGTGGTGAGCATGACCTGGGCGGGGTATTTGCTCGGCACGCTGATTCCGAACATCTCCCGCTACATCCACGTGGTCGTGATCGTGGTCATCGTGCTCTCGCTGATCCCCGTCGTCGTCGAGCTGTGGAAGGCGCGCCGCGATGCGTCGGTCGGCTCCTAGCTCCCCCGCCATTACCGGGTAAAAGCGAATCTACCGCGGCAAACGCCGCGCGTAGAGCGTCTGTCTGTGGGGCCGATGGACGTCGCGGGGCGCTGGCATCCCGGATGCTTTTCTCCCGTGGGGACAGTGTTCCGGCCCCAGGGAGGACGCCAATGCCCGAAAAGCAAACGATGAAGCGGGCCCGGCGCGACAAGCGTCAGGGCAAGTCCGCCTCGACCCAGGCGGGCGAGTTCGTGCGCGAAGAGATGCATCATGTCCGCGAGGGCAAGCACGGGGCGCGCTCGACGCGGCAGGCCATCGCGATCGGGCTCTCGAAGGCGCGACGGGCCGGCGTGAAGCTGCGGGCGCCCCGACGGGGCCGCGCCTCCACCGCGACGCCCGAAAACGCGCGACGGGCCCTAGGGCGCGGTCGGTCGCGGCGCGTGCCATCGACGACGCGCTCGCGTGCCGTCCGGGCGGCACTCCGTCGCGAGGGACACCGTGCGGCCTCGCGGGGCGCCCTGAGCCGGCAGGCGCGCGCCTCGGCCCGCCGCCGGGGTCCTCGCGCGCGGTCGCGCGCCGCGCAGAAGGCCGTGCGCTCCAAGAGGCCTCGCACGCGGGCGGCGGCGACGCGCAAGGCCGCGCGCACGCGCGCCCGCTAAGCGCTCCCGCGCGCATCGACGCCATGGCCGAGGACGGCCGCCGCGCCACCACCGCCGTCCGCGGCCTCTGGATCCGGAGAGCCCGTCGCGCGTACGCCGCCCGCGGAGAGCCGGCGGCGTGGCCGCTGCCTGCTCCTGATCACCGCGGCGCTGGTCGTGCTCGTCCTGCTGGTGGGCATTCCGTATTACCTCCACGCCCGCCATTTCGAATCGACCGATGACGCTTTCATCGAGGCGCGCGTGATTCCAGTCAGCTCCCGCGTGGGCGGGTTCGTCACGCGCGTCCACGTGGACGACAACATGCACGTCGCGGCGGGCGCGCTACTCGTCGAGCTCGATTCGCGCGACTTCGACGCCCGGCTCGCCCAGGCGCGCGCCAATCTCGGGGGCAGGCCGACGCCAACCGCGCGAGGACGGACGTGGCGCGCTACGAGGCCCTCGCGCGGAGGGAGGCGGTGTCCGAGCAGGCCCGGGACAACGCGGTCGCGGCGCGTACCACCGGCGCCCACGTCGCGCAGCTGTGGCCGCGGTGGTCGCAATGGCCGCGTTCATGGAGATCCTCGACACCAGCATCGCGAACGTCGCGCTCCCGCACATCGCGGGAAACCCCGGAACCAGCAACGACAAGAGCACCTGGGTGCTCACCTCCTATCTCGTCGCCAACGCGATCGTGCTGCTGATCACGGGCCGGCTCGCCGGCGCGATCGGCCGCATGCGGTTCTTCGCGATCTGCCTCGCCGCCTTCATCGCGAGCTCGGTCCTCTGTGGTCTCACGCCCTTGCTCGCGTTCCTCATCGTCGCCCGGATCGTCCAGGGGGCGGGCGGCGGCGGCCTCCAGCCCATCGCGCAAGCCATCCTGGCCGACAGCTTCGCGCCCTAGCAGCCGGGCTCGGCGCCTACGAAGCGCAGCGGCAGGTCTACGCGCGCGTCTATCAGATGGTGCAGGTGCAGGCGCAGACCCTGGCCTACGTCGACGCCTACTGGCTCTTGGCCGCGCTGGCCGCGGTGACGGCCGCGCTCTCGTTCGTCCTCAAGCGGGGACGCGCCGGCTCGGAAGGCGCCGTCGCGGGGTGACGGCAACGAAGCGCACGCGCGCCGGCGGCTCTGGGGTAGGATGGGGGCGACGCGCGGGAGTCAACCGATTTTCAGTGGTGCCGAAGGGGGGACTCGAACCCCCACACCCTTGCGGGCACATGACCCTGAATCATGCGCGTCTGCCAATTCCGCCACTTCGGCCCGTGAAGCCTTACCAGGATACCGGCCGAGCGAGTGAAGTCAAGGGGGCCCGATGCCGGGCGAGAAGATCATCGCGACCAACCGGAAGGCGCGGCACGACTACGAGATCCTGGAGACCTACGAGGCCGGGCTCGTCCTTCGGGGCACCGAGGTGAAGTCGCTGCGCGACGGCCAGGTGACCTTCAAGGACTCGTACGCCGCGATCAATGGGAACGAGGCGTGGCTGATCGGCTGCCACATCCCGCCCTACCATCACGGCACTGACGCCAACCACGATCCCGACCGCTCGCGAAAGCTCCTCCTGCACCGACGCGAGATCTCGCGCCTCCTCGGCAAGACAGCCGAGCGCGGTTTGACGCTCATCCCCCTTCGTCTATACTTCAAGGAGGGGCGCGCGAAGCTTGAGTTCGGGCTGGCGCGGGGCAAGAAGCTCCACGACAAGCGCGCCTCGATCCGCGAACGCGATGAGCGGCGCGAGATGGCCAAGGAAGTACGAGCGCGGCAGCGGGCCTGAGGCCCCGCCGCGAGACAAGGGGGCGACTGGTTTCGACGGGGATCAGTGAAGCGCAGGCGGCATCTCGAGGTGCTCTCTCCTCGTAAATCCGGGAGCACAGTACTAGCTGCCAACAATCAGCTAGCCCTGGCGGCCTAACACCCGCTAGCGTCGGCCGAGCCGAGTCATCAGGGCACGGGAACCGACGTCATATTCTGGTGACTGGCTCCAAGCCGGGCCCCGAGGCGCGGAGCGAGATTTTCCGGGGCTGGCCGCTCGAGAAGCCCGCCGGTTGGCGGCGAGAGCGGCGAGAGCTGAAGAAAACCGGCTAAGGATGTAGATGCCTGCCGCCGAGGGTTTCCGGACGTGGGTTCGATGCCCACCGCCTCCACCAATAGACAGAAGGCCAGCCGGAATACCCGGCTGGCCTTCGTGCTATTAGGGGCGCCGCGCGAGACGGCGGATCTAGCTCTTCAGCTTGACCTCGACGCCCTTACCGGCGAGCGTAAACTTGACGCCGGTGCCCGTGCCGGTCAGCTTCATCACCACGCCGTGCTGGTTCTTCAGCGTGATCACGCCCGCTCCGCCGCCCACCGCCGCGCCAGCCTCGCCCGCGACGTAGTTTCCGGCGAAATCCGAGAGCTTCTTGAGGTTGAACACCTCGCCGGTGGCACTCACCTTGGCCACGCCGAGGTCGACCACGCTGAGCCCGTTGACGGAGAACTTGTGAGCCTTGCCCTGGAAGGTGAGGACGCCATCCCCCCAGCTCACGCCGACGCCGAGGGCGACCGACTTGCTCTCCACGGTGACCTTGCCCGACGGCGGCCCCTCCTGGGCCACCGCGAACGTTGCCGCTACCAGGATGCTGACCGTCACCATTCGTGTTATGAATGCCAGTCGCTTCATTGCGTGGTCCTCCTCGCGCCCAAGGGTGGCGGAACTCCGGGGTCGCCACAAGTACGACCAAAGTCTAATATCCCCCCGCCTGGGGCTGGGAGAGCATGCGGGGCGGCGTGCCCCACCCCACATCCACCCTGCGCGGAGCCTGAGATGATCGTGATCGCCCATTGGCTGGAACGTCGGGTCGCCAAGACGCTGGCGGTATGCCTCGTCACCCTGCTTCTCGGCCCCCTTCCGGTATTCGCGCAAGACCAGCCGGGCCAGGAAGAGATGGGCCCGAAGCCCTTCACCCCCGAGGAGCTCGAGCAGATCGTGGCCCCCATTGCGCTCTACTCGGACGGACTGCTTGCGCAGGTGTTCATGGCATCGACCTATCCAGTCGAGATCGTCCAGGCGGCCCGCTTCCTGAAAGCGAATCCGAACCTCACAGGTGATGCGCTCAACGCGGAGCTGCAGAAGTACGACTGGGACGACACCGTGAAGTTCATGGTGACGGTGCCGCCGGCGCTGCAGATGATGGACGAGAAGCTGGACTGGACGCAGAAGCTCGGCGACGCCTTCCTCGACCAGCGAAAGGAGACCATGGACGCGGTCCAGCGGCTCCGCGCCAAGGCCCAGAAGGAGGGCAACCTCAAGTCAACGCCCGAGCAGACGGTGAAGGTCGAGCCCGCGCCTCCCGCGCCGCCGCCTCCCCCGCCGCCCCCGGGCCAGACAGTGACCGCTCCTCCTCCCGCGGCGCCCACCCAGACCATCGTGATCGAGCAGACGAATCCTCAAACTGTCTACGTGCCCACCTACAATCCCACGGTGGTGTACGGCGCCTGGCCGTATCCGGCCTATCCGCCGTACGCCTACTACCCGCCCGGCTACGCGCTGGCCGGCGCCGCGCTCTCCTTCGGCGTCGGCATGGCCGTCGGTGGCGCGATCTGGGGCGGCTCCAACTGGGGTGGTGGCGACGTCGACGTCGACGTCAACAAGAGCAATAACTTCAACAAGAACGTCAACCGGGAAGGCCGGCAGCGTCAGACGACCAACGTCGGTAGCGGCAACGTTGGTAGCGGTAATCGCCAGAACTTCCAGCACAACCCCGAGCATCGCAAGGGCGCGCAGTATCGGAACTCGGGGACGCAGCAGCGCTACGACAAGCAGGGCCCGGCGGGCGCCCAGAACCGCCAGGACTTTCGGGGTCGCGGTTCCGGTGGCGCCCAGACATCGGATCGGGCGGGGGCCGGCGGCGTCCGCGGTGATGCGGGCCGCGGCGGCGCCTCCGCCTCCGATCGGAGCCGCGGCGGCGGAGACTTCGGCGGCGGTTCCGGGGGCGGCGGGGCCTTCCAGGGCATGGACCGCGGCGGGGACGCGCGCGCGTCCAGTCAGCGGGGGCAGTCGAGCCTCGGCAGCTCGGGCTCGCGCGGCGGGGGCGGCGGCTCCAGCTTCAGCAGCAGCGGCGGCTCACGCGGCGGGGGCGGCGGGTCCAGCTTCAGCGGCGGCGGGGGCGGCAGTGGGCGCTCGGGAGGCGGCGGCGGGCGTTCGGGCGGCGGCGGAGGATCGCGCGGCGGCGGCGGGGGAGGGAGACGGTGATGACACGCGAGCGATCGCGCAGCTGGGCTCGCAGTCTCGTGGTGGTCGTGGCCGCGGTGGCGTGCTTCGGCGGTGTGATGTCCGTCCCCAAATCGGACGCGCGCGGCGCGAGGCTCTCCGGCTCGCCGGAGGAGGTATACAAGGCCTTCATCGACGCGATGCGGGCGGGTGACCGCGCCGCGATGCTCAGGATGCTCGGACCCGAGGGGGCCGACATCGTGTCCTCGGGCGACAGCGTCTCGGACACCTCGACGTGGCGGCGCTTCGTGGAGAAGTACGACCAGGCGCACAAGGTCGAGGCGGGCGGCGGCAAGGTCGTGCTGCTCGTGGGCTCGGACGAGTTCCCGCTGCCGATCCCGCTCATGCCGGATGCCGAAGGCTGGCGCTTCGACACGGAGGCCGGGCGAGAGGAGGTTCTCGCGCGGCGGGTAGGTCGCAACGAGCTGGACACGATCCAGGTGTGCCTGGCCTATGTCGACGCGCAGCGCGAGTACTACGGGCTCGGGACCGGGCCGAACGGCATGCTTCAGTACGCGCAGAAATTCCTGAGCGTGCCGGGCAAGCACGACGGGCTCTACTGGCCGACCAAGGCCGCCGAACGGCCGAGCCCGCTCGGCGCGCTGGTGGCACGCGCGCGCGCCGAGGGATACAGCGGGAGGCAGGGCGCCGACGGGCAGCCCCGGCCCTTCCACGGCTACGTGTTCCGCATCCTCACCGCGCAGGGCCCCGACGCGCCCGGCGGCGCCTACAACTACGTCGTGCGCGGACACATGATCGGGGGCTTCGCCATGGTGGCGCGTCCGGCGTCCTACGGTGATTCCGGCGTCATGACCTTCCTCGTGAGCCACGACGGCAAGGTGTTCCAGAAGGACCTGGGCGAAGCGACGCCGCGGATCGTGAGCGCTATGAAGGCGTTCAATCCGGATTCGACCTGGCAGGCCGCGGACACCACGCTGCAGAAGTAACGCCTCGCCCGTCTGGTCTGCGCTAGAATCGTCGAGGTAGCCATGGCTCGACGATGACGGCCGAGGACATCGTGTATATCGTGGACGACGAGGAGTCGGTGCGCCGCGCCCTGTCGCGGCTTGTGCGCTCCGTCGGCCTTGCCGTCGAGACATTCCCCACCGCCCAGGCCTTCCTGGAGCGCGAGCGCGCCGATCGCCCCGCATGTCTCGTGCTCGATGTGCGCCTTCCCGGACTGAGCGGCCTCGATCTGCAGGTCTCCCTGGGCCCTCGCCAGGAAATCCTGCCCATCATCTTCATCACCGGCCGCGGCAGCATTCCGATGAGCGTGCGGGCCATGAAGGACGGCGCGCTCGACTTCCTGCGGAAGCCGGTGGAGAGCCAGGAGCTGCTCGACGCGATCCGCCGTGCGCTCGTCCGGAGCCGGGACGCGCTCGGCCGCCAGGCCGAGCGCGACGTGGTGACGTCGCGGCTCGCCATGCTCACCGCGCGCGAGCGGGAGGTGCTCGACCTCGTGGTGGCGGGAATGCTCAACAAGCAGATCGCGGTCGAGCTGGGCGCGGCGGAGAAGACCATCAAGGTCCACCGCGGCCGGGTCATGAAGAAGATGGAGGCGGATTCGGTGGCCGACCTCGTACGGATGACGCAGAAGGCTTCGCTCGCCGCCGCGCACGTCTGAACGCTCCCGCGTCTCCGCGCGCGCCGAGTCTATAGGACCAACGTCCCATGGTGCGCTCACGGCGGCACGGCTACAGTCTCGACGATCGACCGCAACCGGTTCCCGACCGAGACAGAGGAGCCTCTCATGCGTTCACGACCCCGAGCCCGCCGCCTTCCCGTCGCGATTGTGCTCGCCGCCGGCTTCATCGCCTCGACCGCGGCGGCGCAGCCATACTTCTATCCCCAAAAAGGGCAGAGCCAGCAGCAGCAGCAGCAGGACCGCGCGGACTGCCACGTGTGGGCGGTGCAGCAGACCGGCTTCGATCCGTCCACGGCGTCCGCATCCGCCCCGCCGCCGGCTCCGCCGCCGACCACCGGGACGGGCCGGGGCGCGGCGCGCGGCGCTGCGATCGGCGCCGTTGGCGGCGCCATCGGCGGTAATGCGGGAAAGGGCGCGGCGATCGGCGCGGCCACCGGCGCGGTGTTCGGGACCATGCGGAGGAACGACCAGATCCGCCAGTCGCAGGCCCAGCAGGAAGCGTACTCGCAGCAGGTCGGCGCACAGCAACAGAACTATCAGCGCGCGCTGGGCTCCTGCATGGCCGGCCGCGGCTACACCGTTCAGTAGACCCACGCACACCGGGGAGCCACGCATGAGCGCAATGGTACGGATGCGGATCATTCTCGCTACTCTCGCCCTCCTCATCGCCACGCACCTCCTGACGGGGCGGGCCGGCGCCGCCGGGCAGTACGACGGCTCCAGGCCGCTTCTGTGCGCGGTCGCTAACATCATGGAATGCGACGACCAGGGCAAGTGCGAGCGTCACCTCAACGACGATGCCGACCACACCATCACCTTCCTCCGCATCGACACCAGTGCGAAGACGGTGAAGGCCGGGAACCGCACGGCGACGGTGAAGGCGGTGTCGAACATCGACGGCCAGCTGATTCTCCAGGGCGGCGAGAACGGCCGGGGCTGGAGCGCGACGATCGCCGAGGATACCGGCCGCATGGCCGCCGCCATCGTGGACAACGACCACACGTTCTCAATTTTCGGCGGCTGCACCCTTCCCTGAGGTCCGGGTTGTGAGGATGCTCGCCGCGGTGCTCGCGCTGGCGGCTGCGGTGGCGGCGGCTCCGCCGTCGAGCCCGGCGCAGACGGTGGGCGACGTGTTCCGGCAGGTCACGCCTTCGGTGGTCGTGATTCGCGCCCGAGGGCGGGAGATCTCCGGCGGGAGCGTGGTCGGCTACTCCGAGACGGGATCTGGCGTCCTGATCTCCGCAGACGGCAAGGTGGTCACCGCGGCCCACGTGGTCAACCTCACCGATTCGATCACGGTGGAGGTGCTCGGTGGGGAGTCGGTGTCCGCGCGCGTCATCGCCTCGGAGCCGGCCGCCGATCTCTCCATGGTCCAGCTCGAGCGCGTGCCGAAGGGCGCCCAGGTGGCGAAGCTCGCCAACTCCGATACCGTGCGCGTGGGCGACCAGGTCCTCGTGGTGGGCGCGCCCTACGGCCTCAGCTATTCCCTCAGCGTGGGCTACATCAGCGCGCGCTGGGCCCCCAACACCGTCTACCGGTCAATGCCGTTGGCCGAGTTCTTCCAGACCGATGCCGTCATCAATACCGGGAATTCCGGCGGCCCCCTCTTCAACATGGCGGGCGAGGTGGTCGGCATCGTCAGCCACAACATCTCCAAGGGCGGGGGCAGCGAGGGGCTGGGCTTCGTCGTCACATGGAACACCGCCCGCCAGCTCCTGCTCGAGAAGCGCTCGGTCTGGACGGGCGTCGAGGGGGAGATCCTCACCGAGCGTCAGGCCGACATCCTGAATTGCCCGCCCGGCGTGCTCGGCTATCTCGTCAAGGTCGTGGCCAACGGCTCGCCGACCGAGGCGATGGGGCTGCGGGGAGGCGACGCGACGGCCACCATCGACGGGCGCACGCTCGTGGTCGGCGGTGACATCGTCATCAGCGTGAACGGGATTCCCGTGCGCAGCGCTGCGGACCTGATCCAGATCCGGGACGCGGTGAACCGCATGCCCCCCAACTCGCTCATCAAGGCGCAGGTCCTCCGCCAGGGGCGAATCGTCGAGCTGTCCGGAAAGGTGGACTGAGCCCTGCGAGGGCTCCGGCTCGCGTCAGGCGCCGCCGGTCCCGGGCAGGCCTTCCCGGATCCGTCGCGAGAAGTCCGGGGCTCCGGCGGCCGCGCGCGCTCGATCGTCGATGAGGCTCCGGGCGCGGAGCTCCACGAACGGCAGGCTCGTGTCCACCGCCCCGAGCTGATAGGCCAGCTCGTCCAGATACCCGTTGACGTAGACCTTCCAGCCGGTCCACGAGCGGGCCGACACCGGCGCGGTGAGGCCCCGGATGGCGGTGGTGCAGTTCTGCGTGATGGCGTTGTACCACTCGGGATGCTCGCGCAGGCGGTCGAGCTCGGCGACGTACCGGAGAAAAATGGCGCGCACGCCCGGGGGCGGGGTGCGGACGCGGTAGAGATAGACGTGCTCGCCGCGGACGTTCGTGCGGACGCCGATCAGGTCGCGCTCGTCCGCGACCACGTAGATCAGCTCGTACTGCTTGAATAGGCCCCTGATCGCCGAGTACCCCTCGTTCTTCTCCTTCCGCCCCTCGATGGACACCGCCAGGTAGCGGCCGTCGGCGAAGCCGAAGCTCACGATCGAATGGGCGATGCCGGGGGCGCCCCAGTGCGAGAGGATGAAGTCGAGCGTGCGGAGATCGGACAGGCGATAGGTGCGGTCCTCGTAGTGGATGTCGAAGTCGGTATCGCTCCGGTACACCGTGTTCCGCACGTTGTGCACGATCACGGTGTCGTCCCGCACCTCCGCCCAGGCCAGCCTGGCGAGATCGGGCTGCCAGTTGCGGTCGTTCCGGGGAGGGATGAGGAGCCACCAGACGAGCACCGCGACGAAGAGCCCGCCCGCGAGCAGCCGCCCGAGACGGCGGGGCCGGATCCAGAGGAGCAGGGCTGCCATGGCCGCCGCGAACAGGACCGCGGCCGTTCCCCGTGCCGAGGTGGGGCCGGGCCCCGAGAAGTAGAGGGTGAGTGCCCCCCACACCAGTCCCAAGGCCGCGGCGATCGCCAACACCACGCGCACGGCGGCCCCCACCGCGCGGATGCGCTTCATGGCCCCCACTAAGGAACTCCAGCAGGCTGGGGGCAAGTTGGACTAAAGTCCAATGGCCGGGGGGTCGAGGCGGCAGAGGCGCGATGTCCCCGGTGGGCCGTCCAGGTGCCACGGGCATACGCCCAACGTCTTATTGCCTGGCCCGGTCGGCTCCATGAGAATCGCGCTGCCGTAGGGGACTTGGGCAACTCACAATGGAGGGGGGCTATGCGCGCAAGAGTGTCGGTAGCAGCGTTGATCGTCGGAGTTCTGTCGCTCACCGTGGGGTGCGCCACACGCGAGGACTGGAACGAGTGGCTGTCCCACAGCTCCCACTTCGCGTCTGGGGATCATGGGTTCTTCTCGCTCAAGAACAATAAGGACGGGTCGAACCCCAAGGTGACGCGCTCGGACATCGAAAACTCCCGAAATCAGAACTGGTGGGGTCTGTACGCCGTCAACGTCGACCCGAGCCAGATCTTCCAGAACTGAGCCTCGGGGATCGACCCGAAGGGAGCCCTCATGCACATGCGACTGAAACCGGCTGCATACGTGATGTTCCTCTTGGCCCTGGCGCTGATCGTCAGTGGCTGCCCCAAGCGGCCGGTCGTCCCGCAGGTCGCGGCCCCCGCGCCCGTCGCGCCGCCGCCGGCTCCTGCGCCGGCTCCCGCGCCGCCGCCGGTGATGGCCGCGCCGCCCGCGCCGGCTCCAGCCCCCGCTCCTGCGCCCGCTCCTGCGCCAGCCCCCGCGCCCGCCCCGGTGGCTCCGGCCCCCGCGCCCGCGCCGCCGGCCGACTATGAGCCGAACGGCAGCCTGAAGGACGTGTATTTCGACTTCGACAAGGCGAACATCCGGCCGGGCGATGCGAAGGCGCTCGATGCGAGCGCCGCGTATCTCAAGGCCAATCCAAACCTCCTCGTTCTCATCGAGGGGCACTGTGACGAGCGGGGCACCGCGGAGTACAACATCGCCCTCGGCGAGCGTCGCGCCAAGGCGGCGGTGAACTATCTGGTCGCCCAAGGCATCGACGCCAGCCGCTTCAGCACGGTGTCGTACGGCAAGGAGCGCCCCGTGTGCTCGGAGAAGAACGAAGCCTGCTGGGCCAAGAATCGACGGGATCGGTTCCTGAGCAAGCTTCGTTGAGCACGCGAGCAGCCCGCGAGGTCAAGCGGGGAGGCGGTCCGGGCGTCACCGCCCGGGCCGCCGCGCTCACGCTGGCCGCGCTGGTGCTGGGCGCGTGCGCGTCGTCGGTCCCGGCCCCGCAGCTGACGCCAGTGGCCATCAGCGACTTCAAGATGATCGCGGGCAAGTGGTCGGGCCACGTCATCGGCCTCGCCGGCCCGCGCGATGACGGGGACTGGGTGGATATGGTGATTCGCGAGAACGGGAACTACGAGTACGGGATCGCGAGGACCATCGGCGTGATGGCCGGAAAGGGGACGTTCACCCTCCAGGATGGCAAGCTCAAGATGGTCGGGGACCGCGGGCAGGGCACGTTCGCGCTCCTCGAAGGCGGAGGCACGCGCGTCCTTCGCGGGAGCGGCATGCTGTACACCGGCACCGCGCTGACCGGAGACCTGAGGCCGGCCCGCTAGCCGTCGAGCGACCCGAGGTGTTCCGGACTCGGCGCGCGGGAGTCGTAGGCAGCTGGGTGGTCGTCGCGCTCGCCGCCCTGAGCCTCTCGGCCTGCGGGTCCTTCGTCACCGTCACCCGCGTCTCGCCCGAGCAGGTGGGACGCGAGCTCTCGGCCAGCGTGCTCACCGGCGACCGCCTGAGCACGCCCACCCGCAACGTCCTCCTCGAGCACGGCCTGCTCGGCGAATTCGACCAAGACCCGGTGGGGACGCTCGCGCGTCTGCACAAGGCCATGGTGGCGGAGGACGCCGACTTCGAGGACCTCTTCGCGCTCGCCGAGCTGTCGTTCCGGCAGGCGCAGTCGACCCACGACCTCACCCGCTATCTCGAGGCCGCGGTTTACGCCTACGCGTTCCTGTTCGCCGAGGGTTACGGCCAGTCGCCGAGCCGCTTCGATCCGCGGCTGCGCATGGCCGCCGACCTCTACAATCGCGCCCTTACCCTGGCCCTCGCGAATCCCGACGGCAGCGAGGTCACGCCCCGGAGCGGCCGCTTCGCCCTGTCCTTCGGTGTGCTCGACATCGACATGGACCAGGAGGCGCTGCGGGTCGGCGCGTACCTCTTCGATCGCTTCACCCCCGTGGCGGACCTCGAAGTCGAGGGCCTCAACATGCGCTACCGCCGCGCGGGGCTCGGGGCGCCGCTCGCTGTCTCGCTGAAGTCGGTCGATCCCGACAAGTCGCCTCAGGACTTTCTGCCAGGCGAGATGAATCTCGCGGTGACGATGCTGCTCCGCATCCCCGACGTGCGGCGCACGCTGGTCGAGGGCGGCCTTCTGAGCGGGCGTCTCGACGTGCTCCTCGCCGCCGAGCCCGAGGCGGTCACGATCAGCGGCGAGCGCGTGCCGCTCGAGGTGGAGCCCACCGCGGCCCTGGCGTACACCCTCGCCCAGATGCCGATCTTCGAGCGCGAGCTCCGGCATTTCGTCGGCCTCACTACGCCCGAGCGCACCGGCGAGACCCTCGCCACCACCGCCCCCTACCGGCCCGGCCTCATCCCGGTCGTGTTCATCCACGGCACCTTCTCCAGCGCGGCGCGCTGGGCGGAGATGGTGAACCGGCTCGAGGCCGACCCGGATATACGCCGCGGCTATCAGTTCTGGTTCTTTGCCTACGACTCGAGCAACCCCCTCGCGTACTCCGCGCTGCAGCTTCGCCGCCTCCTCACCAAGGCTCTCACCCAGCTCGACCCGGTGGGCGCCGATCCCGCGCTGGCGCGCATGGTGCTCATCGGGCACAGCCAGGGCGGGCTGCTCGCCAAGATGCTCACGGTGGACACCCGAGACAAGCTCTGGAACCAGATCAGCAAGGTGCCGCTGCTCGAGCTCCGGCTCTCCGTGGAGAGCCGGAAGACCCTGCAGGAGTCGCTCTTCGTGACGCCGTTTCCCGCCGTGCGGCGGGTGATCTTCATCTCCACGCCCCACCGAGGCAGCTTCGTGGCGGGCCGCCAGATGATCGCGAACCTGCTGCGGCGGATCGTTCGCGCCCCCGCGGCCCTCGCGGGCCTGGGGGCGGAGCTGGCGCTACACCCCGAGCTGCTCGGCGGGCGGCGCTTCGTCCTCCCGACCGCCGTCGACAACATGTCCCCGCGCAGCGCCTTCATCCAGGCGCTCGCGCCGATCCCGGTCGCGGCCGGGATTCACGCCCACTCGATCATCTCCGTCCAGGGCGACGGCCCGTACGCGCAGGGCAACGACGGGGTCGTCGAGTACGAGAGCGCGCACATCGAGCCCGTCGATTCGGAGCTGGTGGTTCGCTCGCCCCACTCCACCCAGGGCGTGCCCGCCACCATCGAAGAGGTGAGGCGCATCCTACGCCTCCACCTCAGGAAGCCGTGAGCTAGACGCCGGTGCGCACCGCGAAGTGCTGCTCGGGAGCGGAGAAGCCCCCCTCGCCGAAGGCCTCCCGGATCGCGCGATTGGTGTCGAAGTAGACCTGCCAGTAGTGCGCGTTGTTGCAGTACGGCCGCACCGCGAGGACCGGGCCGGCGAGGGTGAACGTGAGGATCTCGACGTCGGGCTCCGGCTCGGGCAGCACGTTGCGGATCTTGGTGAGACGCTCCTTGAGCCTATAGGTCGCCTCGCGATGATCCGTCCCGTGGTCGAGCTGCGCCACCAGCTCCACCCGGCGGTAGGGATTCGTGGAGAAGTTCTGGATGTTGTCCGCGAAAATCTTGCTGTTGGGGACGAGGGTCCGGACGTTGTCGAGGGTGTCGATGGCCGTGACGAAGAGGCCGATCTCCTTCACGGTGCCCGTCACCCCTCCGGCGGTGATGAACTGGCCAACCCGGAAAGGCTGGAGGATGACGAGGAAGGCGCCCGCCGCGAAGCTCGAGAGGAGGCCTCCCCAGGCCACGCCGATCGCGACTCCGGCCGCCGCGATGAGCGCCGCGAAGGTCGTGGTCTCCACCCCGAAGAGGCTCAGGATCGCCAGGGCGAGGCCGATGTTCAGGATGACGGCGAGGATGTTGCCGAGATAGCGGGTGATGGTGGCGTCCACGTGATGGAGCGCGAGGGATCGCGACACGAGACGGACGATCACCGAAATGATCATGCGACCGATCGCCCATAAGATGATGGCGCCCAGCATCCGGAGACCGACCTGGGTGATCATGGCCACTGCGACCTGCCCCATCGCGCTGAAGTCCATGCGCCTCTCCTTTTCGCCGTTCCGATCCCGCGCGTCGAGTATCGTCGAACGCACTCGTGCGTCGTATGGGACGAAGGTCTGATGGCAGTCGGGTATGCGTCCGCCCGACAGTGGACGCCAGCACGGAGCGACTGGACTAGGCACGTGAGTGTCCATCGACGCCGCATAGCGTCAATTTCGCGCCGCCGGCATGCGGGCTAACGACGAATCCGCGCCCTCGGCCCTCCGGGTGGGGGCAATCGCGCTCGTGGTGTGCCTGGGCTACTTCGTCGGCGCCAACATCGGCTTCATCCTCCGGCTCCCTCCGGCGACCCCGTCCATCCTGTGGCCCCCCAACTCGATCCTGACCGCGACCCTCCTGTTGTCGCCGCCCCGTCGGTGGTGGATGTACTTGCTCGCCGCCTTGCCCGCGCATCTCATCGTCGAGTTGCCGGTGATCTCGCCGCCGAGCCTGGTGTTCGCGCTCTTCGCCACGAACTGTCTGGAAGCCCTCATCGGCGCGGCGGCCGTGCGCGCCCTGAGCGATGCGCCCGCCCGCTTCGACACGCTGCCGCGGGTTGCCGCGTTCGTGGTCGGGGCCGGCATGCTCGGCCCATTCGTCTCGTCCTTCGTCGACGCCGGGGCCGTGTTCCTCCTGGTGGGCGAGCCGTACGTCTCGGTGTGGCGTACTCGCTTCTTCTCCAACCTCATCACCGAGCTGGCGCTGGTCCCCCCCATCGTCTTCATCGTCCGATCGGCCTGGACTCGCGCTCGCCAGGCGAGCCTCTCCCGGCGGCTCGAAGCCGGGCTTCTGGCTGCCAGCATCGTCTCGGTGGCGGTGGTGTATTTCTTCGGCCATTCCGACGCGGCGGACCCCCTGCTCGGCTCCCCGCATACGCCCGTCGCCTTCTTCGTGCCCTTCGTGCTGTGGGGCACGGTGCGCTTCGGACCGGCCGGCGCCACCCTGACGTTTCTGATGACGACCATGGTAATCATCTGGGCGGCCACGCACGGGCACGCGGGATTCTCGATGCCGCCGTCGACCGAGAGCGTGCTGGTGCTGCAGATCTCGCTCGCGGTGAGCGCGGTGCCGATACTGTGCCTGGCCGGGCTCATCGAAGAGCGGTGGCGCGACCGGACCGGCCTCGCCGATCGCCTCCGCTTCGAGGAGCTCCTGGCGCGGCTCTCCGGCGCATTCGTCCATCTGCCGTCCAATAAGATGGACCAGACATTCGAGGCGTGGCTGGAGCGGCTCGGCCGTTTCGTGGACGTCGATCGCATGATGCTGCTGCGCCTCTCCGCGGATCGCGAGGTATTCACGGTGAGCCACGCGTGGTCGGCGCCCGACCTCCCGCCGCCCCCGCGGACGAACCTCCGCGAGGCGTTTCCCTGGGTAGTCAGCCAGCTGGTGGCGGAGCGGCCGCTGATCTTCCTGAGCCCGGACGATCTGCCGCGCGACGCCAAGCGTGACCGCGACTCCCTGATCGAGGCGGGGACGGTGTCCAAGCTCGCGCTGCCGCTCGTGGCCGGCGGGCGCGTGCTCGGCGCCCTCGCGCTGGTGACGGTGGGCCGCGAGTGCGAGTGGCCGGAGGAGCTGGTGGGACGCCTCCAGCTCGTCACCGAGGTGTTTGCCAACGCGCTCGCGCGCAAGGAGAGCGAGGACGCCCTCCGCGCCAGCGAGCTGATGAAAACGGCGATCCTCGCCTCGCTGAACAGCGGCGTGGCCGTGCTCAACGGCGGCGGCGAGGTCATCGCGGTGAACCGGGTGTGGACGCGGTCGTCCCCCGACTTCAGCCAGGCGGCCGCCGCATCCGTGTCCGTCGGCGACAACTACCTCTCGGTGTGCCGCGCGGCGGCGCGCCGGGGCCAGCCCTACGCCGAGGAAGCCCTGACGGGGATCGAGTCCGTGCTCGGCGGCACGCGCGCGGGCTTCTCGTTCGAGTACCCGGCGGGCGCCGCGGGCCACGAGCGCTGGTTTGCAATGTCGGTGGTGCCGCTCAACCGCGCCGAGGGCGGTGCGGTGGTATCCAGCACGGACATCAGCGAGCGCAAGCGCGCGGAGCTGGAGGCACAGCGGAGCCGGCAGGAGCTGGCGCACTTCACGCGCGTGTCCACCATGGGCGAGCTGACCGCCTCCCTCGCGCACGAGCTGAATCAGCCGCTCACGGGGATTCTCACCAACGCGCAGGCCGCGCGCCGTCTGCTCGACCGCGCCCAGCCCGACATCGAAGAGCTCCGTGCCATCGTCCACGACATCATCGAGGACGACCGGCGGGCCGCCGATGTGATCCAGCGGCTGCGCGAGCTCCTGCGGAAGGGCGAGTCGGAGGTGAGCCGCCTCGATCTCAACGCGCTCATTCGCGACGTGCTGAAGCTCCTCGGCAGCGACACGGTGATCCGCAACGTCAACATCGCCCTCGACCTCGAGTCGAGCGTCCCGGTGGTCAGCGGCGATCGTGTGCAGCTCGAGCAGGTGCTATTGAACCTGCTGCTCAATGCCATGGAGGCGATGGCGGAGCGGCTGGGCGGGGACAGAACGGTGGTGGTGCGGACGCGCAATACCGACGCCGCTTGTGTGCAGGCCTCGGTCGAGGACGGCGGCCCCGGCTTGCGGCCGGGCACTCTCGAGACGGTGTTTGAGCCGTTCTACACGACCAAGTCGTCCGGCATGGGGATGGGCCTGGCCATCGCCCGCTCGATCATCGAGGCCCACGGCGGGACGATCTGGGCGGAGAACAGCACGCGCGGCGCCACGTTCCACTTCCGGCTTCCGCTCGGCCGATCCGGCGCGGCATGAGCGAGCCCGAGGCCACGGTCTTCGTGGTGGATGACGATCCCTCGGTGCGCCGGGGGCTGGAGCGCCTGCTGCGCATGGCAGGGCATCGCGTGGAGACCTTCGCCTCGGCCCGCGAGTTCCTCGAGCGCCCGGAGCACGCCGGCCCGCGCTGCCTGGTGCTGGACGTGCGCATGCCCGGGCAGAGCGGCCTCGATCTGCACGATCGCCTCGTGGCGTCGGGTCGAGACATCCCGGTGATCTTCATCACCGGGCACGCCGACGTGCCCATGGCGGTACGCGCCATGAAAGCGGGCGCCGTCGACTTCCTGTCCAAGCCCTTCGACGACTCCGAGCTCCTGGGCGCCACGCGCCAGGCGCTCGATCGCGATCGAACGCGCTGGGCGTCGCGCCGGCGCTTCGACGGCGACGCGCCCTAGACTACTCCGGCAGCCCCTCGATCGCGTACATCCCGACGGTGAGGGCGCTGGGCGGACCCCACTGGCCGAACCAGCGCGCATAGATGTGGAGCACATCGCCCGAGCGGTAGAGCCGCGCGAGCGCGCGGTTCACCGAGAGGCGGAAGGCGGGGTCGCCGCGGCGGATCATGAGGGCGTACGGCTCGTAGGACAGGAAGCGGTCGAGCAGGGCGAACTGGCGCGGATCGGGCGAAGCCATCGCGAGCCCGATCAGGATGGCGCGATCCGACGCGTAGACGTCGGCAGTCTTGTTGACGAGAGCGGCGAGGCCGTCGGCATGGTCCTTCACGGCCAGGATCTGGGTGCGGCTCGCCGCGCCCGCGCGGCTGATCACGTCCCGGATGACGGCTTCGGTGGTGGTGCCGGGAATCACCGCGATGCGGATGCCGCTCAGGTCGCCACTCGCGTCGGTGCCCGGCATCGCGAGCAGGCTCGCGCCGGTGATGAACGTCGTGAGGGTGAAGTCCACCTGCTCCTGGCGGGTGAGCGTGTTGGTCGTGGAGCCGCACTCGATGTCGACGGTGCCGTTCATCACCGCGCTCACCCGGTTCTCCACCGTGACCGGCACCCATTTCGGCTGGAGATCAGGGAGCTTCAGCTCACGCCGGAGATCGTCCACGACGGCGTTACAGAGGTCGACGGAGTAGCCGACCGGCTGCCTGTTGGGACCGACGTAGGAGAAGGGCAGCGACGAGTCCCGGTAGCCGAGCGTGACGGTGTTGCTTGCCCGGATCTTGTCGAGGGTGCCGGTGGGCGTGGAGGCACCGCTGCCGCCGCTCGTGGAGACGCAGCCAGTCAGTAGCACCGCGGTGGCGAGGGCCAGCGTGCGCAGGGAAAGCCGTGTCACGGATGTGTTCCTCCTGACTACTTGATCGTGGACTTGAGAGCACCCACCTGCTTCTGCAGATCGCCGAGCTGGCCGGCAAGCTGGGTGAGGCGGCTCGGCTCCACCTGCGGTTTGGCCAGCTCGGTGTTGAGCGAGTTGGCCTTGGGCAGGAGCGAGTCGACCTTGCCCTTGTCCGCCGGGCTCAGGCTGGGATTCTGCTTCATCGCCGTGAGCTCGGCCACCAGCTGTTTGGCCTGCTCGAGGAGCGCGCCCTTGTCGAGGGAGAGCGAACCCATTCCCGGAATCTGCGCGGCCACCGGCGTCCCGATGAGGGCACACGCCAGTAGCGCGCAGGAAAGCACGAAGTTCCGCCGCGTTGTCATGCCGCACCTCCTAGTGTTCCGACTATCGGACCCGCGCGCGCCGTCCGCCATACGACGTAAGTCCCATGCGACCCGAGCCCCGGCTCAGAACCACACGAGCGCGCGCCGGCCCCGACCAGCCCCTTGAGGCCGCCCGACAGCGTGACCGTCTTCTCGAGCACGCCCTGTCCCCGTATCTGGGCGCTCGCGATCGCGGGGACCAGCAGCGCGACGACGCCAAGCGCCAGCGAAATCGTACGCATCGGGGACGCCCGGTCGGCCGCCGCGCAATGGGACCAAGGTCCAACTATCGCGTCCCGCGCGTGCGGCGTTACAAGAAGCCCGGTTCCGTCTGACCATTCGAGCCCGAGGAGGACTTTTCATGGGTACGACCTTGACGCGATGCCTCGCGGCCGCGCTCGCCCCGACCGCGGCCGCGGGCCTGGTCCTGGCCCTCGGCGGTCCGGTGATGTCTCAGACCGCTCCGGCCCCGCCGCCCGCCACGAAATCAGCCGAGACCAAGCCCGGCGTGGTCGTCGCGGAAACCACGACGCTCCATGCGACCGTCGAGGCCGTCGATCCCGGCACCCGGGAAGTGACGCTCAAGGGCTCCAAAGGCAACGTCGTCACGATCAAAGCCGGGCCCGAGGTCAAGAACTTCGATCAAATTCACGTCGGGGACGTGCTCACTGCGCGCTATCTCGAGTCGGTGGCCCTCGTGGTGCGGAAAGCCGGTGAGGGGCCGAGCGCCAACGAGTCGCGGACGGTCCAAGTGGCGCCCAAGGGCCACAAGCCGGCGGCCCGCATCGTGGAGACCAAGGAAGTGACGGCGACGGTCGAGGCCATCGACCACGCCGCGCGCACCGTGACGCTCAGGGGCCCCGAGGGCAACGCGCGCACCATCAAGGTCGACCCCTCGGTGAAGCGGCTGAACGAGGTGAAGAAGGGCGATCAGGTGGTCGCGCGGTACACGGAGGGTCTCGCGATCTCCGTGAAGACGCCCCCGCCCGCGAAGGCGCCGGCGCCCGCGCCGGCCCCCGCGCCGGCCCCCGCCACGAAGTAGCGGGGCCACCCGCAGAAGGAGGACCCCAACCATGCTCATGACCCTGGCCCGGAACTGGTGGGCGCTCGTGCTGCGTGGGGTGTGCGCGGTGCTGTTCGGGGTGGCGGCGTTCGCCTGGCCCGGTCTCACGCTGGCGGTGCTGATCTTCGTGTACGGGGCCTATGCCCTCGTCGACGGCGTCTTCGCCGTGATCGCGGCGGTCGTCGCGCGACAGCCCGGACGCTTCCCGTGGGGGCTGCTCCTCGCGGGGCTTGCCGCCATCGCGGTCGGCGCTCTCACCGTCGCCCTTCCCGGCCTCACCGCGCTTGCGCTCCTCTATCTGATCGCGGCCTGGGCGATCATGCGCGGCGTGTTCGAGGTCATCGCCGCGGTTCACCTCCGAAAGGAGATCGATCACGAGTGGCTGCTGGTCGCGAGCGGCGTCCTCTCGATCCTGCTCGGGGTGTTCCTGGTGGTGTCGCCCGGGGCGGGCGTGATCGCGCTCCTCTGGGTCATCGGCGGGATGGCGATCGTGGTCGGCCTGCTCATGATCGGGCTCGGCTTCCGGCTCAAGGGCCTGCGCGACCGCGTCGCGCAGCGAATGACGCGCGTACATTGAGCCGCCCGGCGGGCGCCCTCATCGCGTGATGCGCCGCGGGGTGGTCGCGGCCGGCCTTGCCCTCCTTGCGCTGCTGGCGGGGGGTTGCACCTCCACCGTCCTGCGTGACTCCTGGCGCGACCCGCAGTTCGCGGGGCCGCCGCTGCGCAGCGTGCTGGTGATCGGCGTGGCCCGCAGCCCGAGCAATCGTCGGGTGTTCGAGGACGGCTTCACTCAGGCCCTGCGCAATCAGGGTGTCGCGGCCACCGGGAGCTATCCGCTGCTGCCCGAGGAAGGGGCCATCGGCAACGCGCGCATCAAGGGGGCGGTGGCCCAGTCGGGGGCGGACGCGGTGCTCATCACGCGCGTCCTCCGCGTCCATCGAAACGTGCAGGTCACGCCGGGCTACGTGGTCCCCGGCTATGCGATGGGCTTCTACGGCTGGTACACGACGGCCTACACCACGGTGCCGCCGTCCATCGAGCAATGGGAGGTCCTCACCGTCGAGTCCACGCTTTGGCACATGCGACCGGAGCGGGTAGCGTGGTCGGGGACCAGCGAGTCCACCGACGTGAACGACGTGGCCACGCTCACCGGCGAGCTGGCCGCGGTGCTGATCGCGAAGATGAAGGAGGACAAGGTCCTGTGAGGTCCGCGGGTGGTGCGAGGGTACTGGCTGGCCGGGAGCCGTTCGCGGCGGCGGCACGTGACGTGAACATCGCAGCGGGCGCGGACGCGCAACGCCAGGAGCCGACGATGACCGATGGCATGCAGGTCGTCCGTGGGGGGCGCGGTTGATGGGCCGGCGCGCCATGGCCGTGGTGTTGCTCGCCGTCTTCATCCTGGGCGGGTGCGCGAGCGCGCACGTCTTCACGGTGAAGCGGATGGACCCCGTGGTGCCGTGTCTGCGGCCGCTCCACGAGGCCAATCTCCTGCTCGGGGTGGCGCTCTCCGGCGGGGGCAGCCGGGCGGCGATCTTCGGCTCGGCCGGGCTCGAAGCGCTGGCCGGCTTGCGAACCGCCGACGGCGCGTCGCTCCTCCAGAAGATTTCGCATGTCTCGAGCGTGTCCGGCGGCAGCATCGCGGCGAGCTACTTCGCGCTCAAGAAGCCGGGCAAGGAGGTGGCGGTCCTCAACCCCGACGGCACGATGACCGACGCCTACCGTGCCTTCTTCGAGCAGTACCGGGCCGATCTCAGCCAGGACTTCGAGAACGCCCTCATCTGGAAGCAGCTTCTATCCTTTAGATGGATCAACTCTGCCCTCGCCGCGCAGACCCTCGCCGAGATCCTTCGCGACCGCCTCTACGGCAAGGCCACGTTCGGTGACATTAGCCAGCGCGAGAAGAATGGTGACATTCCCGGCCTCATCGTGAACAGCACCCTTTACAACAACGGCCGCCGCTTCGCCCTGACCGTCGTGCCCCCGGAGGACTTCGACTACGACTTCTTCGTCGATCTCCGCAAGTCGCTCGAGCGCCAGGGGCGAACGATGGAGCCGGCGCCTTACATCGAGAAGCGCTGGGAGCTCCTGAGGCCGATCACCCCGATGGAGATCCACATGGATCCCTGCGTGATCTCGCTGACCGGCGCGGCCACTGCGTCCGCGTCCTTCCCACCGCTGGTCGGCCCGATCACGCTGCAGGTAGGCGGCGAGAAGGTCTACTGGCATGCCGGCGACGGCGGCCTCTACGAGAACCAGGGGATCGAGACCCTGCTGTTGCTCTATCTCAAGCAGCTTCAGGAGAAGCAGGCCAAGCGCTCCCTCGTCATCGCCTTCGATAGCTCGTTTCCCTTCTCGGTGGACGAGCGGCGCCTGGGCCTGCGCTCGCTGCCGTTCTCGTTCTTCAACTTCCCCATGTCGCGCATTCCCAGCATCATGGAGGAGCGCGCCAGCACGTACCAGGCGCTTTTCTTCCGTACGCTCCAGCTCGAGGGCGTGTTCCCGGACTCGAAGACCACCTATGTCATCTCGCTCCGCCACACCGACGCGAAATGGGCGGCCGACGCCAGTGACGTGCCAGCGGCGTGCAAGGCGGAGCCCGAGCCTATGAAGACGGCCGAGGACGTGGTGGAGCGGATCGCGGAGATTCCGACCCGTCTGAACCTGCCATCGGAGTGCGACAAGCAGCTGCTCGTCGAAGCGGCGCGCCGGCTGGTGGCCGCGCACGCCGACGAGATCTTACGGTTCGTGAACCAGCCGTAGGCGGCCGGGACGCTCCGGGGCGCGAGGCCGCACCGGACGCCGCCCGGTCTACTGCTGCTTCGTGAGGGTCACGCGCACGGGCAGGACGCCGTTGATCAGCCCGGTCATCTGATTGCCGTTCACCTTCATCCAGCCCGTCAGATCAGGCCCGGTGACCCTGATGTCGTTCCCCGACATCACGCCGTTGATCGTGGCGGGCGCGAAGCGGTGCGGGCCCTGGACGGCCAGATTGCCCTTCACATTGCTCCCGTCCTGGGAGAGCACGAGGGTGGCCAGGCCGTTCCCGGCGCTGGAGGGCTCGAAGACGTAGGTGCCCGACCACGTCCCCGTCACGTTGGTCGCGGGCGGTGCGGCCGACGTGCTGGACGACCCGCTCGACGCGCAGGCGGCCGCGCCCAGTACGATCCCGACGAACAGCAGCATCCACACTACGAGCTTGCGCATGGCAGCGTCCTCCCTTGCGAGGCACTCTAGGCGGCCTGCGCACGTCTCAAACATTAGACCTTGGTCCCATACTTCCCCGGGCTCACTGATCGGACCTCCATCTCGGGCGGCGCGGGACCGCGACCCTCCTTCGTTCTCTCGAATAGGGACGAGGAAAGTTCACCCGACTCGGGAGCGGTTGCTAGAATGGCCGGGATCATTCTTTCACCACGCATGGCTGCCTGGCTTCGTCGAATCCTGCTCGGCCTCGTGATCCTGGGCCTCGCCCCAGGGGCGGACGCTGGCCTGCGCCCGGGCACCATCGAGCTTCGGTCCAGGAGCGGGTCCCTGGGCGCGGTGGCGCCTGTCAGCCTCGACGGGGGCGGCAACTACGTGCCGGCGGAGCGCCTCGCGACGGTGCTGAAGGGGACCTGGAGCGTCAAAGGCGAGCGCGGCACGCTGGCCGTCGGCGCGCGCTCGGCTCAGTTCACGCGCAATCAGTCGCGCGTGGTCGTGGCGGGGACATCCATCACGCTCGACGCCCCGACCCGCATCGGGAGCACCGGCTGGCTCCTCCCCGATGATTTCCTCGCCAAGGGCCTCAGCCGGCTCGCGCCGGGCGTGACCATGAAAGTGGTGGCCGCGCCGGCCGCATCAGGGCGCCCGGCGACCAAGCCGGTGGCGGCGCCGGCCCCCACCGTCGCGTTCGGCGACCTGCGTCTGCGCTCCTATCCCAGCTTCACCCGGATCGTGCTGGAGACCGCCGGCCCCATCGGCTACGCGATCGTCGACCAGGGGTCGGAGCGTGGCGAGGTCCGCGTGCGGCTGCCCGCGCTGCGGATTCCCGCGGCCCAGGTCCAGGAGATCGAGGATGGGCTGGTGAAGTCGGTCCGGCTGGAGCCGGCCACCGGGGGCGCGCTGCTGCGGGTGGCGCTCGACTCGCCGGCGGGGCAGATCAAGGACTTCTCGCTCCACGATCCCTACCGGATCGTGGTGGATCTCTACCGGACCAAGGAGGGCGCCGAGCAGGAAGGCGCCCAGGGCGGCGCCATGCAGCCCCTGCGGCTCGTGGTGCTCGACGCCGGCCACGGCGGCCACGACTCCGGCGCGGTGGGCCCCACCGGCGTGCAGGAAAAGGATGTCGTGCTCGACGTGACCCGGCGGGTGGCCCGCATGGTCGAGGATGGCGGGCTCGGCATCAAGGTGGCGCTCTCGCGCGGCACCGACGTGTTCGTGCCGCTACGCGACCGGACCAACTTCGCCAACAAGCAGCGCGCCGACCTCTTCGTGTCGATCCACGCCAACGCGCACCCGCGCGCGGTGTCCGAGGGCGTCGAGACCTATTTCCTGTCGTCGGAGGCGAGCGACACCGAAGCCCGGCAGATCGCGGCGATCGAGAACGGGGCGGTGCAGCTCGAGACCGCCGCGTCCCGGCAGAAGAACGACGCGGTGAAGAGCATCCTCTGGGATCTCGCGCAGTCGGAGTTCCAGCAGGAGTCGAGCTTCCTCGCCGAGACCGTGCTGGATTCGATGACCAAATCTCTTCGGCTGGTCAATCGTGGGGTCAAGCAGGCGGGCTTCTACGTGCTGGGTGGAGCCGCCATGCCGGCCATTCTCATCGAGATCGGCTTCCTCACCAATCCAAAGGAAGAGAAGAAGCTCTCGACGCCGGAGTATCGCGAAGCCGCCGCCAAGGCCATCTACGCGGGGCTCAGCGAGTACAAGCGCCGCTATGATCAGCGTCTGCGCACCGCCCTGTCGCGCCCCGCGCCCAAGTGACGGCCATCCCGTGACGGCCACCACGTGACCGCGGGTGCCCGTCATGACGGCCGCGCGCCCGATCAGCTCCGGCGCGTCGTCGTCACGCGCGACTATCTCCGGCATCCCGAGGGCTCGGTGCTCGTCGAGTTCGGCGACACCAAGGTCATCTGCACCGCCTCACTCGAAGAAAAAGTTCCGCCCTTTCTCAAGGGCCAAGGCAAGGGGTGGGTGACCGCGGAATACGGCATGCTGCCGCGGTCCACCAATACCCGCATGGGCCGCGAGCGAGGCGGCCCCAGCGGCCGCTCCCAGGAGATCCAGCGGCTGGTCGGGCGCTCGCTCCGCTCGGTGGTGGACATGCCCAAGCTCGGCGAGCGCACGGTGTGGATGGACTGCGACGTCATTCAAGCGGACGGCGGCACGCGCACCGCCGCCATCACCGGCGCCTGGCTGGCCCTGTCCGATGCGCTCGACAAGCTGGTGCAGGCCGGCGTCCTGCCCGGCTCGCCGCTGCGCGACCACGTGGCCGCAATCAGCGTGGGCATCGTCGGCGCCCGCCCGCTCCTCGACCTCGACTACGTCGAGGATTCGAGCGCCGAGGTGGACATGAACGTGGTCATGACGGGCGCCGGCGCCTTCGTGGAAGTGCAGGGGACCGCCGAGCAGACGCCGTTCGGCAAGGACCGCCTCGCCGAGCTGCTTGCGCTGGCCGAGCGAGGCATCGGCGCGCTCGTGGGCCTGCAGCGGCGCGCGGTGGCCGCGCGCCGGGAGCAGTCCTTCGCGCTCTGAGCGCGTGCTCGTCGTGGCGAGCGCCAATCCCGGCAAGGCGCGGGAGATGGCGAGCCTCCTGTGCGACCTGCCTCTCCACGTGCGCCCGCTCGCGGACTTTCCTGGCGTGACGCTGCCGCCCGAGGGTGCCGTGTCCTACCTCGACAACGCCCTCGGCAAGGCGCGCGCCGCCGCCGCGGCGACCGGCATGCTCGCGATGGGCGACGATTCCGGCCTCGAGGTGGACGCGCTCGGCGGCGCGCCCGGGGTGCTCTCCGCCCGCTACGGGGGTGAGGGGCTCGACGACGCGCAGCGCTGCGCCAAGCTCCTCGAAGCTCTCGCCGGCGTGCCCCCGCTCCGGCGCACCGCGCGCTTTCGCAGCGTGATCGCGCTGGTCGAGCCCGGCGGCCGCGAGGCGACGGCGGAAGGCGAGGCGGAGGGCATCATTCTCGACCGGCCCCAGGGGACGGGCGGCTTCGGCTATGACCCCCTCTTCTATTACCCGCCGCTGGATTCGGCGTTTGCCCAGCTGCCGGATCGGGAGAAGAACGTCGTGAGTCATCGCGCCCGCGCGATGGTCGAGGCGCGCGCGGTGCTGCTCGACTGGCTGCGCGCCCGGTAGCGGCCGGCCGTCCCCCTACGCCCTTGGTCCCATAGGCGCGCCATCGGCGGACTGCTCGAATGGTCCCGCATGACTCCGCGGGACGATCGAGTGGAGCTCCCGGAGGCCACGGTACAATTGCCGCCGCCCATGGCTACCGGGCCGAAGCCTTACGACGTCGCGCGCGTGACCCTCGGGGTGGCCTGCCTGGTCGCGTTGCTGGCGGGGACGCTGTGGATCCTGCGGCCGTTCCTGGGCGCCATGATCTGGGCCGCGACCATCGTCGTCGCCACCTGGCCCATCATGATGCGGCTCGAGGCGCGGGTGGGCGGCCGGCGTGCCATTTCGGCCGCCACGATGTCGGCCGTGCTTCTGCTGGGGTTCGTCGTGCCCCTGGGCTCCGCCATCACCGTGCTCATCGTCAATAGCGACCGGATCATCGCCTGGGCCACGTCTATCGCCGCCATGCACATAGCGCCACCGCCCGCCTGGGTGAGCGAGATCCCCCTCGTCGGGCCGACGGTGGCCGAGCGGTGGCGTGAGGTCCTGTCCGCGCCCACCGATCTCGCCGCCACGCTCACGCCTTATACCAAGCTCATGGCGGTCTGGCTCCTCGGCCTCGTCGGCGGCGTCGCGAGCCTCGTGCTCGATCTGCTCCTCATCATGGCGATCTCGTCGTATCTCTATGCGCGCGGCGACGACGCGGCCGTGTTCGTCCATCGCTTTGCGCATCGCCTCGCCGGCGCGCGGGGGCCGCGGGCAGTGACGCTCGCGGGCGGCGCGATCCGCGGCATCGCGATGGGCGTCATCGTGACCGCGGTCATCCAGGCGATCCTCGCCGGCATCGGCCTCGCCGTCGTCGGCATCCCTTTCGCCGCGATCTTGACCATCGTCACGGTGTTCCTGGCCATCGCCCAGATCGGCGTGATGCCGGTGCTGGGCCCCGCGGTGGTGTGGCTCTACTGGACGGGCCGTTACGGCTGGGCGACGGGGTTGCTGATCTGGGCGATCCTCGTGATGAGCTTCGACAACGTGATGCGACCGATCCTGATCCGTCGCGGCGCCGATCTTCCCCTGCCGCTGATCTTCGCCGGCGTTCTTGGGGGCATGATCGGCTTCGGCGTGATCGGCATCTTCATCGGTCCGGTCCTGCTCGCGGTGGCGTACACGCTTCTCTCCGACTGGATCGAGAGCGGGGAGGCCGAGGACCCCGCGTTGCCGCAGTAGGTAGACTGGAGTCGCGTGCTGCCTTGACACGGGCGCGCGCTGGGTGCTACTGACTCGGTTCGCCGGTGCGCGTGGGGATCCGTGCGAGCGAGACCGGAACCTTTTTACCCGCTCAGGCCAAGGCGACGAGACTGTCCACATCGTCCGGACGAGGAGGGACATTCAGCGATGACCCCCGGGGCCAGGATCACCGAGCTGATCAAGAAGCGAGAGGCCGAGATCCTGCAGGACTGGCTGCAGCGTCAGCTCGGCGCGATGACCATCCGCACCGACCTCATGAAGAAGAGCGAGCTCGAGGAGCAGGCGCGGACCTTCCTCTCGGGACTCACCACGGCCCTCCAGCGCAGTGAGGTGGGGGACGTAGGCGACATCCGTGGGCCCGCGTGGGGGCCGGTGCGCGAGCAGCTGGCCGCGATGTCCCAGAGCCGTGCGCGGCAGGGCTTCACGCCGTCCGAGACCGCGACGTTCGTGTTCTCGCTGAAAGAGCCGCTCTTCGCCCACCTGCAGAAGGAGCTCGCCGGCGACGCGCCCGCGCTGGCCACCGAGCTCTGGACGACCACGGTGCTGCTCGACAAGCTCGGCCTCTTCACCGTGGAGGCCTTTCTCAAGTCGCACGAGGACACCATCCTGAGCCAGCAGCGGACCATGCTCGAGCTCTCCACACCGGTGGTCGAGCTGTGGAAAGGGATCCTCGCTCTCCCGCTCATCGGCACCCTCGACAGCGAGCGGACGCAGCTCGTGATGGAATCGCTCCTCACGCGCATCGTGGAAACCGGCGCGTCCATCGCCATCATCGACATCACCGGGGTGCCCACCGTGGACACCCTGGTGGCCCAGCACCTGCTCAAGACGGTGGCGGCGGCGCGGCTCATGGGGGCGGAGTGCCTCATCAGCGGCATCCGGCCCCAGATCGCCCAGACCATCGTGCACCTGGGCGTGGACCTGGGGGACGTGACGACGAAGTCGACGCTGGCCGGCGCGTTCGGCATCGCCCTCCAGCGCACGGGCCTGAGCATCGGGCGCGCGACCCCGCGCACGTCCTAGGACGACGGCCAATGGAGCACATCCCGATTCTCAAGATGGGGGACTATCTGCTCGTCACCGTGCAGGTGGACATGCACGACCGGCTTGCCACCACGCTACAGGAGGATCTCGCGGAGCGTATCGTGCAGGTACATGCGCGCGCGGTGCTGATCGACATCTCGGCGCTCGAGATCGTGGACTCTTTCATCGGCCGGATGCTCGGCAGCATCGCCGCCATCGCCCGGGTGCTCGACGCGGAGACGGTGGTGGTCGGCATGCAGCCGGCCGTCGCCATCACGCTCGTCGAGCTGGGCCTGGCCCTGCCCGGCGTGCGGACCGCGCTGAACGTGGAGAAGGGCATAGCGATCCTGCGCCAATCGCTCGCGCGCGAGGCCAACGGCGGCGTCGCGGAGGTGGTCGCGGAGTCGGTGATTGCCGACCCTGAGTGACGAGCGGCTCGCGCTCGGGTCGTCGGCCGACATCGTGGCCCTGCGCCAGGCGGTGCGCGCCGCCGCCGTCGAGCTGCGCTTCAGCCTCGTCGATCAGACCAAGATCGTCACCGCGGCCAGCGAGCTGGCGCGCAACGCCCTGGTCTACGGTGGCGGCGGCATCGCCCGCGTCGAGGGGCTCCTGGAAGGCGGCCGCCGGGGGCTCCGACTGACGTTCGAGGACAAGGGGCCGGGCATCCCCGACATCGAGCGCGCGCTGAAGGACGGCTTCAGCACCGGCACCGGCCTCGGTCTCGGCCTGGGGGGCGCCCGCCGGCTCTCGAACGAGTTCGCGATCGACTCGCGCCCGGGCGAGGGCACACGGGTCACGATCACGCGATGGACGAGCTGATCGAGACCGTGGTGGTGCGCGTGGTCGATCCCGCGGAGCCCGCGGAGGCGCGGCGGGCCGCGCTCGCGATGGCGCAGAAGCTCCGCTTCGACGAAAGTGGGGCGGGGCGCGTCGCGCTCGTCGCCACCGAGGCGGCGACGAACCTGGTCAAACACGGGGGTGGCGGCGAGATCGTGGTCCAGACGCTGGTCGAGGAGGAGCGGCGCGGCCTCGAGCTGCTCGCCCTCGACAAGGGATCCGGCATGTCCGACCTCGGCGACAGCATGCGTGACGGAGTGTCGACCTCGGGCACGCGTGGCACGGGCCTCGGCGCCATCGGGCGCATGGCGGACGCCCACGACATCTACTCGCGCCCGGGCCACGGGACCGCAGTGCTCGCCCGCTTCTGGAGCCGGGCGACCAGGCGCATGGCCCCGCCGGGAACCGTGGTGGGCGGGGTCAGCGTGCCGCACGCCGGCGAGCGGGTCTGCGGGGACCGCTGGGCGATGCGGCGGCGGTCCCGCGGGATGAGCATCATGGTAGCGGACGGTCTCGGCCACGGGCCCCAGGCCGCGGAGGCGGCGGAGGCGATGGCGCGCGTGTTCCTGGAGCACGGGGACGAGGGCCCGGCCGCGAATCTCCGACGTGGGCACGACGCGCTGCGAAGCACGCGCGGGGCCGCCGCCGCGATCGCCGCCATCGACGCGGCGCGTGGGACCGTGACCTACGGCGGTGTCGGTAACATCGCGGGCTGCGTCCTGACCGGCGGATCGCGGCGCAGCATGGTCTCCCACAACGGGACACTCGGCCAGCAGATGCGCGCCCTCGGCGAGTTCACCTATCCGTGGAGCCACGAGGCCATGCTCGTCCTCCACTCGGATGGCCTGGTCAGCCACTGGAGCCTGGACGCCTATCCCGGCCTCGCCGCGCGAGATCCGAGCCTCATCGCCGGCATTCTCTACCGCGACTTCACGCGCGGGCGTGACGACGTCACGGTGGTGGTGGCCAAGGCGGAGGAGGCGGCATGACCGAGCGGGTGCTCACCGTCGCGCTCAAGTACGAGGACGACGTCGTGATCGCGCGCCAGCGCGCGCGACAGCTCGCCCGACTCCTGGGCTTCGACGCGCAAGACCAGACGCGCATCGCCACGTCGGTGTCGGAGATCGCCCGCAACGCCTTCCGTTACGCGGGAGGCGGCATGGTCGAGTTCGGCGTGCAGGGGCGGACGGCACCCCACCTCTTGGAGGTCGTGGTGTCGGATCGGGGACCCGGGATTCGCGACGTCTCGCGGATCCTCGAGGGCCGCTACCGTTCGAGCACCGGCATGGGTCTGGGCATCCTCGGGGCGAAGCGCCTGATGGACCAGTTCGAGATCGTGTCCGCGCCCGGGGCCGGCACCCAGGTCCGGCTCGGCAAGCTCTTCCCTCCCGGGCTCCCCGCGCTGGGCCCGCGCGGCCTTGCCGCGCTCAGCACGGAGCTGGCCCGGGAAACGCCCCGCGGCCCCCTCGAGGAGATCCAGCGGCAGAACCAGGAGCTCCTCCAAGCCCTCGAAGAGCTGAGCGCGCGGCGGGAGCAGCTCGAGCACTTGAACCGCGAGCTCGAGGACACGAACCGAGGGGTGGTCGCGCTCTACGCCGAGCTCGACGAGAAGGCCGATCACCTCCGCCGCGCCGACGAGCTGAAGTCGCGCTTCCTCTCGAACATGAGCCACGAGTTCCGCACCCCGCTGAACTCGATCATCGCCCTGTCCCACCTGCTCCTCGAGCGGATGGATGGACCCTTGACGGCGGAGCAGGAGAAGCAGATCAGCTTCATCCGTCAGGGCGCGCGGGACCTCACCGAGCTGGTCAACGACCTCCTGGACATCGCCAAGGTGGAGGCCGGCAAGATCACGTTGCGGCCGGTGGAGTTCGAGCTCGAGAATCTCTTCGGCGCGCTTCGCGGCATGCTGCGCCCCCTCCTCGTGAACGAGTCGCTGCGCCTGGTCTTCGACTCCGCCGCGGGGATTCCCGCGCTCTACACCGACGAGGGCAAGGTGTCGCAGATCCTACGCAACTTCATCTCGAACGCGATCAAGTACACCGAGCGGGGCGAGGTGCGGGTGACCGCGACGCTCTCGGACGACGGTGAGATGCTGAGCGTCGCGGTCGCCGACACCGGCATCGGCATCGCCTCCGAGGACCAGGAACGCATCTTCGAGGAGTTCGCGCAGGTCGAGAACCCCCTCCAGCATCGGGTCAAGGGCACGGGGCTCGGGCTGCCGCTCGCGCGGAAGCTCACCGAGCTGCTCGGCGGGCACATCACGCTGACGAGCGCGCTCGGGCAGGGCTCGACATTCACCGCGACGATCCCGCGCGTCTACGCGCCCACGGAGGGCGCGGTGGCCCCGGGACCCGACCTCGAGCCCGGGCGCACCGGCCGGCCCGTGCTCGTGGTCGAGGACGATCCGCGCGCGCTGACGATCTTCGACCGCTATCTGCGTGACACGGGGTTCCGGATGATCCCCGCGCGCGGCCTGCGCGAGGCGCGGCGGGCCCTGGCCACGGATCCCCCCGCGGCGATCGTGCTGGACATCCTCCTCGATGGCGAGGACTCCTGGAAGCTCCTCACCGAGCTGCGCGCCAATCCGGCGACGCAGAAACTGCCCGTGATCATCGTGAGCAGCGTGGACGATCGGCGCAAGGGCCTGGCCCTCGGAGCCGACGCGTACGGGGTGAAGCCCGTGTCCCGCGAGTGGCTGCAGGCCGAGCTGACGCGGCTGACCGGCCGGGACCCCATGCCGGAGGCCCTCATCATCGACGACGACAACGTCGCGCGCTACGTGCTGAAGCGCCTGCTGAGCCAGGTGCGGTGCACCGTGACCGAGATGCCCACGGGCATGGACGGGCTGCGCGCCGCCCGCCACCACCATCCCGACATCATCTTTCTGGATCTGGTCATGCCTGACATCTCGGGACTCGAGGTGCTGACCCAGCTCAAGGCCGACCCCGGGACCGCGTCGATTCCCGTGGTGGTCGTGACGTCCAAGACGCTCGAGCCCGATGAGCGTGAGGCGATGGAGGGCCGAGTCCTCGCCGTGCTGCCGAAGGACCGCACCACCGGCCCCGACGCCCTCGCGGCGCTGCAGGACACCTGGGCGAAGGCCGGGTTCCGCCCATGAGCGTCAACGCATCGTCCCCCGGATTGATCCTCCTCGTCGACGACGAGCTGGCGAATCGGTACGCGCTCTCCCGCGTGCTCGTGCAGGCTGGGTACGATGTGATCGAGGCCGCGACGGGAACGGAGGCCCTGCGGATCGTCAACGAGCGCCGGCCCGATCTCATCGTCCTCGACGTGAAGCTGCCCGACGTCAGTGGCTACGAGGTCTGCCGGCAGATCAAGGGCAATCCGGACACCTCGACGGTCCTGGTCCTGCAGATCTCGGCGACGTTCGTGAACAGCCGTGATACCGTGCGCAGCCTCGATGCCGGCGCGGACAGCTATCTCACCCAGCCGGTGGAGCCCCCGGTGCTCGTCGCCACCGTCGGGGCGCTGCTCCGGCTCCGCCGCGCCGAAGAGGCCCTGCGCGAGTCGGAGGCGCGCTATCGCGTCCTGTTCGAGGGCAATCCGATCCCGGCCTGGGTCGTGGACGCCGATTCCTCCGCCATCGTCGCGGTGAACGACGCGGCGGTCGAGCGCTACGGCTACGCGCGGGGCGAATTCCTCGCCATGCGTATCGGCGATCTCCACGCGCACGCCGATCTCCCGGCGTTGGTGAAGCAGCTCGCCGACGTCCAGGGCCAGATCGGGATCTGGCGTCACCGGACCAAGGACGGGACGGACCTCGACGTGGAGATGACAGTGGTGCCCATCCGCTTTGGCCGCCATCGCGCGCGCCTCGTCATCGGCATCGACGTTACCGAGCGCCGGCGGCTCGAGCGCGCCCGGACGGAGCTGCTGGGGCGGGAGCGCGCGGCCCGCGCCCAGGCCGAGGAGGCGAACCTCGCCAAGGACGACTTCCTCGCCACGCTCTCCCACGAGCTCCGCACGCCGCTCAACGCGATGCTGGGCTGGGTGCGGGTGCTGCAATCGGGCAAGAGCGACGAAGGGACGACCGCGCGCGGCCTCGACGCCATCGAGCGGAACTGCCGGATCCAGGCCCAGCTCATCGAGGACCTCCTCGACGTGTCGCGGATCATTGCGGGTAAGCTCACGCTTGAGCGGAATGTCCTCGACCTCGCCGACGTCACGCAGGCCGCGGTGGAGGGATTGCGCGTTTCCGCGCAGACCAAGCATCTCGACATCGTCGTGCGCGCCGAGCGCGCCCCCGTCCACGTGGAGGGCGACTTCGCGCGGCTGCAGCAGGTCGCGGCCAACCTGATCTCGAACGCGATCAAGTTCACCGCCGAGGGCGGGCGCATCACCGTCAATGTGGAGGCGCGGGGTGCCCACGCGGCGCTCGTGGTCACCGACACCGGTCAGGGCATCCGACCGGAGTTCCTCCCGCACGTGTTCGAGAAGTTCCGCCAGGGGGACAGCTCGACCGCCCGCGCGCACACGGGGCTCGGCCTCGGTCTGGCCATCGTCCGGCATCTCGTCGAGCTGCACGGCGGCCGCGTGGACGCGGCGAGCCGCGGAGAGGGGCAGGGCTCGACGTTCACGGTGACGCTCCCGCTGGCCGCGGCCTCCCGGCCGGCGGAATTTCCCGTGGCGGTCAGCCGCGAGGGGCAGGTGAGCCTCGACGGCGTGCACGTGCTCGTGGTGGACGACGACGCCGATTCGCTTTCGCTCGCCTCGGTGGCGCTCGGGCATTGCGGCGCGCGCGTGACGGCGGCCCGGTCGGGGTCGGAGGCCCTCGAGGCGGTGAAGGCGGACGCGCCCGACGTGCTCGTGTCCGACCTCGGCATGCCCGGCATGGACGGGATACAGCTCATCCGCGAGCTGCGCGAGGCGACGGGCACGGTCATGCCGGCGGTGGCGGTCACCGCCTACGCGCACAGCGCCGACGTGGCGCGCACCCTCGCCGCCGGCTATCGCATGCACCTCTCGAAGCCGCTCGACCCCATGCGACTCGCGGAGGCGGTGGCAAGCCTCGCCGGCCGCGCCTGAGGCCGGAGCACCGGGCCCCCCGCGCCCGCCGTGGTAAGATCCCTCCAACGTTCGGGGTGTAGCGCAGCCTGGTAGCGCACCTGCTTTGGGAGCAGGGAGTCGGAGGTTCAAATCCTCTCACCCCGACCATCCATCTTCACGGCCCGTCCGGGCACGCCGATCCGCATGAAAGCCGTACGTGCTGTTTTCATGGCGATGTAGGCATCGGCTGCTTCATGGCGCCGCCGGCCGGAGTCCGGCCGTCGTGCTGGTGCACGGCTCCGGCGGGGTGAGCCCGCGCGAGGACCGCTGGGCCGACGAGCTTCGCCGGGCGTGCGCGGCGACGTTCGTCCTCGACAGCTTCACCGGGCAGGGGATCACCTTCGCCGCGGAGGACCAGGCGCAGCTCAGCAGCCTGGCGATGATCGGCGATGCCTGCCGGGCTCTCGAGCTCCTGGCCACGCACCCGCGATCGACCCGGAGCGCATCGCCGTGATGGGGTTCTCCAAGGGCGCCGTCGCCGCGCTCTACTCGGCGGTGACGCGGTTCCAGCGCCTGTACGGGCCGTCCGGCGTCCGGTTCGCGCAGCACATCGCGTTCTATCCCCCGTGCCTCATCACCTACATCGGCGACGAGGCGGTGACTGATCGGCCGATCCGCCTGTTCCAGGGAACGGCCGACGTTCTCGCCCCCATCGAGCCCTGTCGAGCCTACGTGGAG
>Ga0207428_10000214_pt1 | contig 80012 bp, 73 predicted proteins | sample RhiMethybrSRZTD1_FD_187600 | JGI IMG/M metagenome (GOLD analysis project Ga0207428, IMG submission 187600) | Populus rhizosphere microbial communities from Tennessee, USA - Rhizosphere MetaG P. TD hybrid SRZTD1 (SPAdes) (version 3) | ecosystem: Host-associated > Plants > Roots > Rhizosphere >... | reverse complement strand
CCCGACTCCCAGGAGGCACCACGTGGGCGAGATTCTCGGCTTGGGCATGACCCATTACCCGCCGCTCATCGGCCATGACCAGAACATGGCCGACATCCTCCGCGCGATCATGAAGGACCCGGGCCTCCCGGAGCGCTACCGGGACCCGGGGGGCTGGCCCGAGCCCATGCGACGCGAGTACGCACAGGATGGAGGCACCGGGGCCGCGGCCGGCCATCGCGCGAGCCTGCTCCGGCACTTCCGCCACGCGCGCCGGCTCCTCGACGAGTTTCGCCCCGACGTGGTCGTGATCTGGGGCGACGATCAGCACGAGAACTTCACCGCCGACATCATTCCGCCGTTTTGCGTGCTCGCCTACGATCAGATCGAGGCCCGGCATCGCAAGCGCGACGCGGGGAACAATGTCTGGGGCGAGACCGAGGACACCATTGTCCGCCTGCTCGGCCATCGCGAAGCCGGCAAGTTCCTCGCACGGCGGCTGCTCGAGCAGGGCGTGGACATGGCGTACGCCTATGCGCCGCTCCACCATCAGGGCCTCGCCCATGCCTTCCTCAACACCGTTTTCTACCTGGACTACGACCGCGTGGGCTTTCCGTACCCCATCGTGGCGTTCCAGGTGAACTGCTATGGCCGCCGCGTGATCGCGCAGAAGGGCTTTCGCTCGAGCCTGGCCAAACCGCTCGCCGAGGCGGAGCTCGATCCGCCGTCGCCCTCGCCGAAGCGCTGCATGGAGGTGGGTGCGGCCACCGCGCTCGCCCTCCGCGAGAGCCCCTGGCGGGTGGCGCTGATCGCCTCGTCGAGCTGGTCGCACGCCTTCCTCACCGACAAGCATCATCAGCTCTACCCGGACATCGAGGCGGATCGCCGGCTCTACGAAGCGCTCCGCCGGGGCGACTACGAGGCGTGGCGCGTGCGCACCCTCGCCGAGATCGAGGACTCCGGGCAGCAGGAAATGCTCAACTGGTACATGCTCGCCGGCGCCATGGAGGCGCTCGGCCGCAAGCCCGACGAGTGCGACTTCATCGACACGTGGATCTTCAACTCCAACAAGTGTTTCGCGGTGTACAAGCCATGACGACCACGGCGAATCCCCCGACCACCACGGGCGCGCCCGCGATGCCGCGGCTCTCCGGCGACATTCGCCACCTCATCCCGACGCTGGGCCTCAAGGAGTACTGGTATCCCGCCATCGAGGACAGCAAGGTCGGGACGCGAAAGCCCGTGAAGGTCTCGCTCCTCGGCGAGGAGCTCTGCCTCTTTCGCGGCGCCACCGGCGCGGTGGCGGCCATTCAGGACATCTGCCCGCACCGGGGGGCGCGGCTCAGCGAGGGCGACTGCCACTACCGCGGTACGGTGGCCTGCCCCTATCACGGCTGGGTCTACGACGAGAGCGGGAAGAACGTGGCGGTGCTGTCCGAGGGGCCGGACTCCGGCGTGTGCGGCAAGCCGGGGACCGAGGCGCGGATGTATCCCACGCGGACGCTGAAGGGGCTCGTCTTCGTGTGGATGGGCACGGGCGAGCCCGCGCCCATCGAGCACGACGTGCCGGAGGAGTTCTTCGACGACGACGCGCTGGTGCAGGTCGGGCTCGTGTACTGGAAGTGCAACTGGGAGGTCGCCCTCGAAAACTCGATGGACTCCCACGTGAACTACGTCCACCGGAACGCGGTGGTGGTGGCGCGGGGTGGCTTCATCGCGCGCGGGGCCCAGGGCGAGCACCCCATCTTCGTGGGCAACGGCTTCGGCGGCGACGTCGCCGAGTCGAACTACATGCGGAGGAGCCCCGCCTTCGACGTCTACCCGAACGGCTGGCGCTGGCCCAAGACGAACTACCGGCGTGTCTGGACGTGGCTGACCCGGCCCCTCGCCGACCGCGCGCGGCGCAACATCCCGCCGCCGCGCAGCGCGCGCTGGTGCGGCGGGCATCACCTGCCCGGCATGTTCCGCGCGGAGTTCGGCTGGGATCTCTACACGCGGATGTGCGTCCCCGTGGAGGAGCATCTCACGCGCGTGTACTACTACCACTGCACGCGGCCGAAGAACGCGTGGCGCCGCCTGTGGGACCGCGTGGCCTACGCCACGCTCCGGCGCTGGATCATCGAGTACAACTTCTCGCGTCAGGACGAGCGCGTCATGCTGAACCAGCGCTACGACACGCCGGAAAAGCTCTCCGGCACGGACGCGGAGGTCATCGCCTGGCGCCGCCTCGTGGTGACCAAGCACCACGGCGGGCGGCACGCGGCGTTCGAGTACCGCAATCCCGACGGTCTCGATCCCGATCGCGTGCCGATCGAGCGTGTCTCCGTGCGCTATCTCCAGGAGCGAGCGCGGCGGAACGGGGGAGGGGCGCGCCCGTGATCAGCCGCCGGCGGTTCCTCGGCGGGCTGGCGGCGGGCGGCGCGGCGGCGGCGCTCGGCCCCGCGCGAGGGGCCCGCGCGCAGTCGGCGGAATGGGCCTCGGTGGTGGCTGCGGCCAGGAAGGAGGCCAAGGTCGTCGTCAACACCTTCCCGGGCGACGGGTACAAGCGGGCGCTCAAGGGCTTTTCCGCCGCCCATCCCGAGATCAAGGTCGAGCACACGAGCCTGCACTCGCAGGACTTCGCCCCCCGCATCGTCCAGGAGCGCCAGGCCAATCTCTTCACCTGGGACGTGGCCCTGATTCCCACCAGCACCGCGCTGCAGGTGCTGCGGCCCGCCGGCGTGTGGGATCCCGTGCGCCCGGCCATCATCCTGCCCGAGGTGAGGGACGGCTGGGAGGGCGGTTTCGAGCGGGGCTTCTCCCTCGTGAAGGATCGCGCCCTCTGCTACGGCTTCGTGGCGGTGCGGGGCGGCGGCGTCACCATCAACACCGACATGGTCAAGGAGAGCGAGGTCCGCGGCCTCAAGGACCTTCTCGACCCCAAGTGGAAGGGCAAGCTCCTGCTGCCCGACGTGCGGGTGATGGGCGACACCTTCTGGCCCATGACCGCGGCCCGCCTGAGCATGGGCGACGACATCATCAAGAAGCTCTTCGTGGACCAGGAGCCGGTGCTGAGCCGCGACAATCGCCAGGTGGCGGAGTTCATGGTGCGCGGCCGCTATCCCATCGCGATCGGGGTGAACCCGCAGATCCTCGCCACCTACCAGAAGCAGGGCCTCGCCAAGAACTTGAAGCTCCTGCACTTCAACGAGATGTCCACCCAGAGCTCCAGCTCCAGCACGATCTGGCTGGTGAACCGCGCGCCGCATCCCGCCGCGGCGAAGGTGTTGATCAACTGGCTCCTCACCAAGGACGCGCAGGTCATGTGGGCCAAGGAAGTGGAGACGAACAGCCGACGCAGCGGCATCGAGCCGGGCCACCCGCTGTACGTGGTGCCCCCGGACGCGAAGTTCATGCAGATCGACGCCGAGGAGAACCTGCCCGAGGTCGTGAAGACGCAGGACATCGCCAAGGCCGTCATGAAGTAGGCCGCGCGACCGCCTTCGCCAGAGCTCCCATCAGGGCTGCCGCGATCGAACCCGTCCTCACCCTCGACGACGTCAGCAAGGTGTTCGCCCCGCACGTGGCGGTGGACGGCGCCACGCTGGACGTCCGGCGCGGCGAGGTGTTCACGCTGCTGGGGCCCAGTGGCTGCGGCAAGACCACGACGCTCCGCCTCGTGGCCGGCCTCGAGCGCCCCGATGGCGGGGAAATCATGCTTCGCGGTCGGATAGTCGCCTCGGTTTCGCGTCGGGTGTTCGTGCCGCCGAACCGTCGCAACCTCGGCATGGTCTTCCAGTCCTACGCGATCTGGCCCCACATGAGCGTGTTCGACAACGTCGCCTACCCCCTGACATTGAGAGGGCTCGGGCGGGCCGACGTGCGTGAGCGCGTGGCGCGCGTTCTCGACATGGTGGGGCTGTCCGGCACGGAGGCACGGGCGGCCACGCTCCTGAGCGGCGGGCAGATGCAGCGCCTCGCCCTCTGTCGCGCCCTCGTCTACGAGCCGGATCTCCTGCTGCTCGACGAGCCCTTCAGCAATCTCGACGCCAAGCTTCGCGAGCAGATGCGCCACGAGCTTCGCCTGCTCCAGCGGCGGCTCGGCATCACCGTGCTCTTCGTCACCCATGACCAGATCGAGGCCCTCTCCCTCTCCGACCGCATCGCGGTGATGCAGCGCGGGCGGGTGGAGCAGGTGGGGCCGCCGCGGAGCCTCTACGAGGCGCCCGCCTCGGCTTTCGTGCGCGACTTTGTCGGCTCCACGGTGATCCTGCGCGGCCGGGTGAGTGGGCAGACGCCGGGCCGGCTGACCGTGGCGCTGAACGGCCCCCTGCGGGGACGGCACATCGCGGGCCGCTCCATGGCCGCCGCCGCGGTGGCGACGGGCGCGGAGGTGCATGTGGCCATCCGGCCGGAGGACATCGAGGTGGACGTGGTCCGCTCGGAGAGCGAGCCGCTGCCCGGCATCATCGACACCCTCCTCTTCGTGGGCGACCGCTACGAGGCGCGCGTGAGCGTGGGCGCGGAGCAGCGGATCGTGCTGCTCCTGCCCCGCACGCGGGAGTGGAAGGAGGGGCAGGCGATATCCCTCGGGCTCCCGCCCGATGCGGTCAGCGTGTGGCCGGCGTAGCCGTCCCCAGGGCAGCCCGCCCCCCCTGGCGGATCGACACCGGGACGGTGCTCTGCAGCGGTGTGCTCGCCCTCGTGGCCTTCGGGGTGGTCTACCCGGTGCTGCTCGTGGTGCTGCAGAGCTTCCAGACCGCGCTTCCCGGCCAGCCTGCGCGCCTCGGGCTCGACGGCTGGCACGCGGCCTTGGCCGAGCCCGCCCTCCGGACCTCGCTGTGGAACACCCTGACGGTCACGCTGGCGCGGCAGGTCATCACGCTGCCCTTGGCCGTCTTCGTGGCCTGGCTGCTCGCGCGGACCGATCTCCCGGGCCGGCGCGGGATCGAGTTCGCGTTCTGGGCGGCCTTCTTCCTGCCCCCCTTGACGGTGACGCTGTCCTGGATCCTCCTGCTCGACCCGGAGTACGGCCTGGTCAACGCGGCGCTGGCCGCGCTGCCCGTCGTGGGCGCGCGGCTCGGCAAGGGCCCATTCGACATCTACTCCTTCTGGGGCATCGTGTGGATCCACGTCATCACGGGCTCGCTCACCGTCAAGGTGATCCTCCTCACTCCCGCCTTCCGACGCATGAATGCGGCGTTCGAGGAGGCGTCACGGGTGGCGGGGGCGGGCACGCTGCGCACCGCGCTGCGCATCACGGTGCCGGTGATGGCGCCGGTGATCCTCTCCGTACTGCTACTGGGCACCATGGTGTCGCTCCAGACCTTCGAGGTGGAGCAGGTGCTGGGTACGCCGTTCCGCTTCTTCGTGTTCAGCACCACCATCTACGACCTTCTTGTGACGCGCGTGCCCCGCTACGACGCGGCCACCGCGCTGGCGGTGCTCGTGCTCGCGGCCATGCTGCCCCTCATCGTGGCCCAGCAGTGGGTGACGCGAGGCCGGCGCTACACCACGGTGACGGGCCAGTTCCAGAGCCGGGTGCACGCCCTCGGCGCATGGCGGTGGCCGGCCCTCGCCCTTGCGCTCGTCTTGGTGGCCATCGTGCTCGGGGTGCCGGTGGTCTTCGCCCTGCTCGGCACCTTCATGAAGCTCTTCGGCTTCTTCAACGTGCCCGAGCCCTGGACGCTCGACAACTGGCGCACCGTGCTGGGCGACGACCTCTTCGCCAGCTCGCTCCGCAACACCGTGATCCTGGCCCTGGGGACTGCGCTCGCAGCGGTCATGCTCCATTCCCTGATCGCCTACATCGCGGTGCGTACGCGCTATGCGGGCCGCCGGCTCCTCGACTTCGTCTCGTGGCTGCCTTTCACGGTGCCCGGCGTCATCCTGGGGCTGGCGCTGCTGTGGCTCTTCCTCGGCACGCCGTTCTTGCGGCCGCTCTATGGCACCACCGCGGCGTTGATCGCGGCCGGACTCATCTCGGGGATGCCGCTGGGCGTGCAGATCATCAAGAGCGGGCTCATGCAGCTCGGGGGCGAGCTGGAGGAAGCCTCGCGCATCGCCGGAGCCACCTGGTGGACCACGTACCGCCGCATTGTCTTACGCCTGATGGCCCCGACCCTGGCGGCGGTGGGCATGATCACGTTCGTGGGCGCGGCCCGGAACATCGCCAACGTCGCGCTCCTCAGCACCACCGCCAACCGCCCCCTCTCCATCCTCCAGCTCGACTACATCGCGGAGAAGAAGCTCGAGGAGGCGGTGGTCATCGCCAGCATCATCATGCTGATCTCGCTGGCCGGCGCCGCCGTCGCCTATGTCCTGGGCGTGCGCGGCAACGTCGGCTGAGGCGCCGCGCGTGAAGCTCGAGGGCAAGGTCGCGATGGTGACGGGGACGAGCCCGAACATCGGCGCGGGCATCGCCGGCGGGCTCGCGGACGAGGGCGCCCGGATCGTCTGCGTGGACGTGAGCGCGGACAACGCGCGCGACTGCGCGGCGTGGATCGCCGGTCGGGGCGGTCAGGCCATCGGCGTCGTCTGTGACGTGTCGGACGAGGCGCAGGTGCAGGCCGCGGTGGCGCGGGCGTGCGAGGCCTACGGCGGAGTGGACGTGCTGGTGAACAATGCTGGGATCCTGGGCGGGCAGAGCGTGCTCGACATGCCCGTCGAGCGCTGGAGCCGCCAGCTCGCGGTGAACCTCACCGGCACCTTTCTCTGCACCAAGCACGTCGCTCGGCTCATGGTCGAGCGCGGCACAAGGGGGAGCATCATCGTGATCGTCTCGACGGCCGGCCATCAGGGCCAGCCCGGCAACATCGGCTACTGCACGAGCAAGAGCGGGTTGCTGAACTTCACGCGGGCTGCCGCCATGGACCTGGCCCGGCACGGGATCCGCGTCAACAGCCTCACCCCGACCGCCACCGACGTGGAGGAGGGACTGGCGCGGGCGGAGGCGTGGGGCCGGCCGCCCGCCGAGCGGCGCCCGCGCCTGCTCGACTTCGCCCGGATGATCCCCGCCGGAACCCTGCCGAGCCCCCGGCACTACGCGCGCGCCGCCGTGTTCCTCGCCTCCGATGACGCGGAGATGGTCACCGGCATGGACCTCCGCGTGGACGCCGGCGCGATCGCCAAGTACTGGCCCTGGGTGCCGAGCGCCTGATGTCCACCGTGCTCGATCACGTCGCCTGGGAGCCGTGTCCCTTCGAGCCGCAGCGGGACCGGGCTCTCGAAGCGTACGCGCGCCGCAAGCAGCGCATCCCGAACCCCGCTCTCGCGTACTTCGCGCCGGTGCCGTGGCTCGCCCGCGCGCTGGTCGACCTGCATCCGGAGTACGGCCTCCTGCTGCGCCTGGACTACGGGGTCATGGAGCTCGTCCAGCTCGTGGTGAGCCAGGAGAACTCGTGCCGCTTCTGCTATGCCGCCGTGCGGGCGATGCTCTGGGCGCAGGGTATGAGCCGGGGGCGCATCGAGCGCATCGAGCAGGATCTCGCGCGGGCCGATCTCCCGCCGCGCACGATGGCCGCGATCGCCTTCGGGCGGAGCCAATCTCGCACGGGGCCGGCGGGCGCGGTGGCCGCGCGCGAGGCGCTGGCGCGGGCGGGAATCGGAGAGGAGGAGATGCGGGAGATCGCCTTCGCGGTCGCCCTCACCGACTTCAGCAACCGCGTGCACTCGATCACCGCGATCCCCAGCCGCCCCATGGAGCGCCTACCGGAGCAGCTGCACGCGCGACTGCTGCGGCCGCTGGTGAAGCTCATCCTCCGGCGGAGCCGCTTCCGCGGCGAGCGCATGCCGGCGGCGGCCGTCTCCATTCCCCCGCACTCGCGCCTCGTGCGCGTGTACGAGGGGTCTCCGATCGCGCCGGCTCTCGCCCGGGCCCTCGAAGCCTTGTGGGCCTCTCCCGTGCTCACGCGCCGCTGCAAGCTCCTCATCTTCGCGGTCGTCTCGCGGGGCCTCTCGTGCCAGACGTGTCCGCACGAGATCGTCACCGCGCTGCGCCGGGAGGGCCTGTCGGACGCGACCGTCGCCCAGGTCCTCACCCATCTCGAAGCGTCCGAGCTCGACCCGGTCGAGCGCCTGCTCGTCCCATTCGCCCGGGAGACCATCTGGTACGAGCCGGCGACGATCCAGCGCCGCGTCCGCGCGCTGCGCGTGCAGCTCACCCCGGCTCAGCTCCTCGAGGCGATCGGCGTGGCCTCGCTCGCCAACGGCCTCTGCCGGCTCGGCGCCATGGTCGTGGACGCCTCGTGACCCGCTGGGCTCTGTTCGGGGCGGCGCTGATCCTGCTCGTCGCGCTCGCCGGGGCGCTCTACCGGCAATCGCGCCGGGCGGCGGGACTCCGCCTCCAGCTCGACGCCGCGACCCTCGAGCTCCAGCAGCTGCAGGCCGCCTGCTCGCGGCTGGCGCCCGCCGGCGTGGTGCAGCGTCTCGTGGCCGACGGCGCCCCGCCGAGCCCCGAAGCCACCGCCGAGCGCAAGATCGCCACCGCGCTGTTCGCCGATCTCGTGGGCTATACCGCGATGAGCGAGCGACTGGAGCCCGCGGTGCTGGCCCGGGTCCTCAACGGCTATTTTCAGCGCATGAGCGACGCCATCCACGAGCACCGCGGCCATGTGTCCACCTTCCTCGGCGACGGCATCCTCGCCTACTTCGGCGCGATCCAGCCGAATCCGTGGCAGTGCGACGATGCCGTGCGCGCCGCGCTCGCGATGCGCGCGGCGCTCGAGGCGTACAACGTCGAGCTGACCGCCGAGGGGTTGCCGGCGCTCGCGCTGGGAGTCGGCATCCATCGCGGGCCCGGGCTCGCCGGACTGATCGGGTCGCGCGAGCGCATGGAATACGGCTTCGTGGGGTCCACCGTGAACCTCGCGGCCCGTGTCCAGGGGCTCACCCGGGTGCATCAGGTGGACATTCTGGTCACCGAGGCGCTGCGCGCCGAGCTCGATCCGCGCTTCGTCCTGGCCCTCATGCCGGCAGAGCCGGTGAAGGGCATCGCCGAGCCCGTCGTCACGTACGCGGTGAAGGGCTGAGCCGCCGCTCCTCCGGCGGCATTCCCACAACTCCTGGATCCCTCGCACTCGCCCGCGCGTCATGCGGGCGCCCGATGGCTCAGGCGCGCCGCCCGCCCGGGCCACGCTCGGCCACCGTGGCAAATCTGGTAACCGCGCGTGAGGAGAGGACGCGCGCCCCCACGCCCGCGATTGGACCGCTCGATGCACTCGCGGGCGGTCGGAAACCGACCGTGGCGACGCCGCGCTGGACGCGGCGCGCAAGGGGGAAGCGCCATGACTGATCAGCTGGAGCTCCTCGGCAAGGTCGAAACGTACGCGGGCGCGCTGTTCGTAGCTTTCTACGGATTCGAGCGGTTCCGGAAGCCGCCGGCCGAGCCCGGGGCTCGGGGGCTCACCTATGCCAGCCGCGCCACCACCACCGCGGCCTCTTACTACACCGCGGTGATCCTCTACTGCGGTATCGGCGTCCTCCTCTACGGGACGCTGCTCTTCTCCCCATCGGTCCTCGAGAAGATCTGGGAGCTCGTGCCCCAGCTTGGGAACGAGGTGCCGGACGCGCTCCGGCACTCGCCGTCCGTGGTCGTGGCGCTCCTGCTCACCGTGCTCCTGACCAAGGTGCCCGCCCTCGCCGCCCTCGACGACTTCGTGCGAGTGCGGCTTCAGCACATGGCGGCGATCCCCTTCGAGGTGCGCCGTCTTGCCGTGGAGCTCAAGCGCGCCGGATTCCGGCCCGCGTCCGAGGACGAGCACGCGGAGATCATGCCCGGCCTTCTCGCCCACGGCTTCGACGAGGCGGACCTTCGCTACGCCGCAGGCGACACGCTGCTCGGGCGGTGGCTCCGGCTGGCCACCCTGCTCCGGCGCGTCGAGGTCTGGGAGGCGGAGGGCGGGCTGCGGGAATACTTCGTCGAGTGCCCCGGCGAGCTCGAGGCGCTGCGGGAGCGCGGCGAGGACGTCGGGGTGAAGGTCGGGCGCGCCTACGGGCTCGGACGAGGCCCGGAGGGGGGGAGCGGGGACGCGCGCACGGTCGCGACGCTGACGGCGTACCGCGAGGACGTGGCCGCCGCCGTCGAGGCCCTCCTGCGCGACGTGCACGACGCCATCAGCCGGGCCGTGCTCCTCTGCGAGCTCACCGAGCACCGGCGCGCGCGCCGGCTCGGCGCCCTCGGCTTCGAGGTGGAGGTGCAGCGGGTGGGGCGCATCTCGCTCAACACCCTGATGCTCCTCTTCACGCTGGGCAGCGTGGTGTTTCTCTTCGTCTTCAGCGTGATGCCGCATCGGCGGCCCGGGGAGACCCCGGTGGACCTGGTGCTCCGCTCGGTGATGATCGCGGCGATCTACTGCGTGTCGCTCTGGTGCGCCCTGGCGCCAAAGAGCCGCTGGCTCGCGGCGCGGCGCACGCCGGGCGGCGCGCGCCCGTGGGCCGCGTATCTGCTGTGGTCGGTCGTCGCCGCGGTGTCGGGGGCGTCGGTGAGCTTGGGCGTGAAGGTTATCTACTACGCCAAGCTCGGCTTCGGCGAGGCATGGGTGCGATTCGCCGAGGGCCTGCCCTGGACCGTCATGACCTTCGCCGTGGCCTATGCCGTCGCGGTGATGGCCGACGATGAGCCGGGGGATCTCACGGCGATGCGGCTCGGCCACCGCTCGCTCCGGACGGTGGAGACGGTCGGCATGGTCGCCCTCATGGTGCCCGCGTCGCTGCTCGTCTACCGTCTGCTTCTCGACACGCAGCCGATCGACCGCATTCCGCCGCTCAGCCAGGTGCTCGCGACCGTCCTGATCGTGAGCGTGGCCATCGGCGCGCTCGTGCCGTCGTGGTACCGGCAGTCGCCGTCGCCGAGCGCCGCGCCTCGCCTCGCCGCGGCGCCCGCGCCCGCCGGGGCTGAGGGGGGGGGGATGCACGAATCGGTTGTGGCCCGAAGGGTCTCACGCTAGATTCAGCCGTGAACGGGTATCCGGTATCACGTACAGATAGGTGGTGCGAATTTGGCCCCACCCGGCGAGGGCCCCGCCGGTGAGGATCACCGCGCGCCTCGTCTTCGCCCTCTGCCTCGCGGTGGTCGTGGTGGTGGGCGGCTTCACCGCGCTACAGATCCGCCAGGAGCGCGCCGGGCTCGAGCGCGATCTTCAGCGCCGCGCTGCGCTGCTCGCCGAAGGCCTCAAGGAAGCGGTGGCGCCGGTACTGAGCGGCGGCGGACGGTCCACCGCGCCCGTCGAGCGCATCCTCAAGCGCTTCGGCCGCCCCAATCAGCTCGTCGCCGTCTACGACCAGATCGCGAATCCGATCGCGGTGGTGCCGGAGGACGCGCGGCCGCGGGTGGCCGCGCTCCCCGAGGTCATCGAGTCCCTCTCCACCAGCGCAGTACGGCAGGGCTTCCGCGAGCTCAACGGGCGGGCGGTGTTCGTCTACGCCACCCCCCTCGATCGCAGCGAGCGAACGATCGGCGCGCTCGCGGTGGTCCTCGACGCCTCGAGCCTCGCCGAAGCGGAGAAGACCCGCTGGCGCGACAACGCCCTCCGCGTGATCGTGCTGTCGCTCGTGCTGTCGGGTATCACGTTCCTGCTACTCCGCCTCTCCGTCACGCAGCCGATGGCCCGCATGGCGGAGTGGACCAAGGCGCTCAAGGCCGGGCGGGGTGGCCCGCCGCCCGACATCGCCGACGCCGGCCTCTTCGGGCCGCTCGCCCTCGAGGTGTCCGGCCTCGCCCGCCGCCTCCACCGGGCGCAGGAGGCGGCCGAGCAGGAGGCGGCGCTCCGGCTGCGCGGCGAGACGATGTGGACGGAGGAGCGTCTGAAGCAGTTCGTGAACCTCCAGGTCGGCGGGCCCTTCTTCGTGGTGTCGAACCGAGAGCCGGTCACCCACGTGTACAAGGACGGGAAGGTGGTCCCGCAGACGCCGGCGAGCGGCCTCGTCACCGCCATGGAGCCGATCCTCCGCGCGTGCGGCGGTGTGTGGGTGGCGCATGGCAGCGGCTCCGCCGACCGCGAGACCTCCGACGAGCGCGGCCGCCTCGGCGTGCCGGTGGACGATCCGCGCTACACGCTGCGGCGCGTCTGGCTGACCGCGGAGGAGGAGCAAGGGTACTACTACAGCTTCGCCAACGAGGGCCTCTGGCCCTTGTGCCACATCGTGCACACCCGCCCGCATTTCCGTCCCGAGGACTGGGAGCACTACAAGAACGTCAACCGGAAGTTCGCCCTCGCCCTGCTCGACGAGATGGAGGGCGTGGACACGCCGCTCGTCCTGATCCAGGACTACCACTTCGCGATGCTGCCCGCCTACGTGAAGGAGGCGCGGCCGGACGCGCGGGTGGCGATCTTCTGGCACATCCCGTGGCCGAACTTCGAGGCGTTCGGCATCTGCCCCTGGCAATCGGAGATCCTGCAGGGCATGCTCGGCGCCGATCTCATCGGGTTTCACACCCAGTACCACTGCAACAACTTCCTCGAGACGGTGGAGCGCGCCATCGAGTGTCGGGTGGACTGGGAGCGTTTCTCGGTGACGCGCGGCCAGCGCGTCACCCAGGTGAAGCCGTTCCCCATCAGCGTCGCCACCGAGCCACCCGACGTGCCGCCGACCACCCGCGCCCAGGTGCTCGCCGGGCTGGGACTCTCGTCGATCGAGCTGGTCGGCGTGGGCGTCGAGCGCGTGGACTACACCAAGGGGCTGGTGGAGCGCTTTCGCGCCCTCGAGCGCTTCTTCGACCGCTATCCTGAGTACCGGGAGCGCGTCACGTTCGTCCAGGTCGCCTCCCCGAGCCGTAGCCTCATCAAGCGGTATCAGGACCTCCAGCGGGAAGTGCGCGACACCGTGATGGAGATCAACGCCCGGCTGGCCACCAAGAGCTGGCGCCCGATCCTCTACCTCGACCGGCACCACGATCACTCGGAGATCATCCCGCTCTATCGGCATGCCGACTTCTGCATGGTGACCTCGCTTCACGACGGCATGAATCTCGTCGCCAAGGAGTTCGTGGCGACGCGCGAGGACGAGCGCGGCGTCCTGATCCTGAGCCGCTTCACCGGCGCCGCCCGCGAGCTCACCGATGCGATCGTGGTGAATCCCTACGATCTCGACGAGCTGGCGGAGAGCATTCACACCGCCGTCGGCATGCCCTCCGAGGAGCAGCGCATCCGGATGGTGCGCATGCGCCAGACGGTGCGTGAGCGGAACATCTACTGGTGGGCGGGCCGGCTCCTGCGCGAGCTGTCGCGCATTCCGGAAGAAGCGCTGGGGAAGCTGCCCTAGCGGGTCCCGCTGGCCAACTGGGGCGGATGAGCCGGCGGCGGAGGCGGGTTCGGGATCCACACCCACTGATACGCGGTCGTCACCCCGTCCCCGCGCAGCACGTAGCGGCCGGTTGCGTACTGTACGACGTTCCCCCCGCTGGATGCGGCCCGGTAGGTCGTCCGCGCCGAGACGGGGACGACGTGAGTGGGCGGCGGCGCATAGGTTGCGGGCGGCGGCGCGTAGGCGGGCGGGGGCGCATACGTTGGGGCCGGCGCATAGGCGGGCGGCGGCGCGTACGCCGCGGGCGGTGCGTACACGGGCGGCACCGTGTGCGCGATGACCGTGCTCGCGACCACGATGGGGGCGAACACCGCAAAGGTGGCGAGGCCCACGATCGCCGCGCCAAGACCCCAGCCGTGTGCTTCCGCACCGGGCGCGGCGAGCCCGAGGAACAGCCCCCCGATCACGACCGCGACCATGACGCGTCTCATGCAAGGATTCCTACGCGGCGGTGCCCGCGACGTCAAGGCGCGCCGCGTGAAAGGCTTGCGCGCGGTGCGATGATGGGGGCGTCGGTGCGGCGCCTGTCCCGCCCGGCCTGCCGATCACCTTTTCGTGAGGGGCCCATGCGGCAGCAGGGCGGCTATCGCTCGATCTTCGCGCCGAGTCGCGGCCGGGAGCGGCGCGAGAACTTCGAAGCCTACTGGGCCTACCTCCTCGCGCGTGACGGCGCCATCTTCGAGGATGAGAAAGATCTGGCGGCGAAACGCGCGCTGGTGGCCCGTTTCCGGACGCAGCCGGTGCGGGCGCGCGCCCCGCTGAAGGACCCCGCGATGTTCTACGAGAACTGTGTGGTACTGCGCAAGGATCCCGCATCGCTCGAACCCACCACGCGATTGCTCACGTTCCTCTACAAGTTCGCCCGTCACGAGTGGGTCGGGATCTCCGCGGCGTGGGAGGAGACGCGCGGCATAGCGGCGTCGCGCACGACCAAGCAGCGCATCAGCCGCTACCATCTCTGCGAGGAGTTCTGCCACATGCGGCTCTTCGAGGAGATCTTCCGGACCTTCCACCTCGACCACGTGCAGTGGGTGCCGCTGGGCACGTGGATGCAGCGGCTCTACCACGTGTTCCCCCACGTCCCCGGCCCGGTCATGGCGCCGGCCGCGTTCGTGACCGAGCTGATGGGCCTCACCTTCTACCTGCACATCGACGGGCTGCTCGACGAGATGCTCGCGCGCGAGCCGGAGGCGCGGGCGCGGGTGCGAGAGCTGCTGCATGAGATCATGACTGACGAGCTGGCTCACGTGGGCCAGCGCCGAAACTTCCTGGGGCCGCTCGGCGTACGGGCGGCCCGGAGCCTCCTCGCGCCAATGCTCCGCGCCTTCTGCCGGGATTTGCCCGAGACGCCGCATCTCTTCGACGTCGACCGCCTCGTGCGCGACGCGCGAGCCTTCGACTACAGCACGATCTCGTCCGCCGTGCTGCGGGGGAGCTGGGTCCCGTCGTATCTCGTGAGCGCCCGAGCGCCGCGGAATGCTTGACAGACGCCCGCCGCGGCGGTATTCGTCCTTCGTGCGCCGCCCGCCCGACGAGGAGATCCGCATCGCGAACCGCGCCACCTACTGGCCGGTGGCGCCGATGGACCTGCTGATCGCCACCCCCATGGTCGCGCGCGCCCTGTTCGGCGTCACGCCTCTTGGCCGCCTGGTCAAGGCCGCCGCGGTCGGGCTCTACGTCGGCAGCGCGCTGCGTGACTGGCGCGATCGCCGCCGCATCCGGCGGGTGGCGTTCCTGCGGGAGTTCGGCGCCGACGGCCGCTCCCTTACGCCGATGCCGCGCGAGCGGCGAGAGGCCGAGGTCGCCGCGCTCGCCGAGCGGCTGAACGACGGACTCGTGCTCGAGCGCCCCTCGCGGCGCGAGCTCGCCATCGAGGTGGAGGAGCGCCTGACCGGCTACATCGCCAGCATCACCGGCCAGCGCGTCCGCAGCAGCGCGGAGGTGCGGAGCTTCGGGCTCGTGAGCCTCGCGTTTCCGTCCGCGCTCGGCGCGTGCGACATCCTGACCGGCGACGTGGCCCTCTTTCGGGATGCCGGCCTCTTCGAGCCGCACATCATCGCCCACGAGTTCAGCCACCGGAAGGGCTACTGGAAGGAGCTGGATGCCCAGGTGCTCGCCTACCTGACCCTCGTCCAGTCCGGTGAGCCGCGCCTGGTGCAATCCGCCCTCCTCGAGCGCCTGTACCGGAATCTCCGTGTCCTCGCCCATGGTGACGAGGCGGCCTTCGACCGTCTCGCCGGCCGCGCGGCGCTGCGGCCCGAGCTGGAGGCCACGCTGCGGCGCCTGCGTCCGCCGTCGAATGCGGTGGGGCGCGGGCTCGACGCGGGGATGCGCCGCGTCTACGACGCGCGCATGCGCGCGACCGGCCAGAACGGGCTTTCCGATTACGATCTCGGCTTCACCAACTTCCTCTACACGTTCGAGACGAGCCGGATCGCCCGGCAGGCGCCGCCGGCGATCACGCTGCACGCCCCGTCGCGAGCCTAGGTCCGCCCGTGCGCCTCGGGCTCGCGATGCCGCGTCAGGACGCCGGCCGGCCCCTCGGCGCGGACACCCTCGCCGAGGTCGCACGCCGCATCGAAGGCTCGGGCTTCGACAGCGCCTGGGTGTTCGATTCGCTGGGCCGCGGCTTCCTCCTGCCCGATCCGCTCACCACCCTCTCCGTCGCGGGCACGGTGACGCGCCGACTGGAGCTCGGCACGGGCGTGCTGCAGGTCCCGCTGCGCCGTCCGATGGACCTGGCCCACCGGGTCTTGACCACGCATCTGGTGACGGGCGGGCGCCTGCGCCTCGGGGTGGGTGCGGGCTCGACCGCGGCCGACTTCGCGGCGGTCGGGGTGGATTTCGCTTCGCGCTTTCGCGCGCTCGACTCGTCGCTCACCACCATGCGACGCCTGTGGGCGGGCGAGCGCGTGGGCGACGCCGAGCTCGGGGCGCCGTGGCCGGACGCCGCGGGGGGTCCGCCCATCCTCATCGGCTCGTGGGCAGGCTCGCGCTGGATCGAGCGGGCGGCCAAAGAGTTCGACGGCTGGATCGGGTCCGGCGCGCGCTCCTCGTGGCGGCTCATCGGCGAGGGGATTCGCCGCTTCCGCACGCTCGGCGGCCGCCGCGCCGTCCTCACCAACGTCAACGTGCGGGTCGACGCGCCGGCGCCGAGCCCCTCGGGCCCCGACGATCCCTTCGATCTCGTGGCGCCCTCCGAGATCGTGCGAGAGCGCCTGCGTCACGTGCAGGCGCTCGGCTTCGACGATCTCGTGCTCGTGGCGACGCGCCACGACGCCGCCCACCTGGAAGCCCTGCGCGCCCTCGTCTGAGCCCGCGCGTTCCCGCGCTTAGAGCTTCGGGACGCGGAAGGTCTTGCTGATCATCAGGCTCCCCGACAGGAGGAAGAGCAGCACCACCAGGTGAAGCTCTGCGCCCAGGATCGACACCGGCCGCAGCGCGCCCGCCTGGAAGGCGCCCATGAGAAGGGCGAGGGGCACCACGCTGGTGGGAATGGGCGTGCCCTCGAAGTACGGAACCTTGCCAGCCTCGCCGGCCATGGTCTCCGCGGTGATATTGAAGCGGGCGAGCCGGCTCAGCCCGCACCCCACGAAGTACATGAGCACGAGCTGATCGAGGACACTGTCGAGGCCGGCCGCGAACGCGATGCCCGCCGGCGCCACCCCGAAGGAGATCACGTCGGCGAGCGAGTCCAGCTCACGCCCCATCGGCGAGGCGGCGTGCCGCCAGCGCGCGACGCGCCCATCCAGGACGTCGAAGACGAGGGCCACCGGCACGAGGAGCGCCGCTCCCCAGAGCCACCGGGGGTCGCCGCTGGTGAGGAAGGTCATGGCCGCGAACAGGGCGGCGACCCCGCAGAACCCATTGGCGATCGTGAAGAGATCCGCAAGGTGGAACCCGCGGATCATCGAGAAGTGCACGCGCCGGCTCATGGTCTCCTGCATCGTGCCCGGCGCCGGCGCGCGGGTCAAGGCGAGATCGAGATCACCGGAAGGTGTGGGGCATCATAGGTATTGCGGGGCGACGGGGTTGGTGGTCACATGGCCGCCATGAACGTACACATCCACTGGACTCCGGAGCATTTCGGGACCGTTCTCGCCGCGCTCGACGCGGACGCGACCCCGCGCCTCGATCCGGGGGTCGCCGACGCCGTGCGCCGCGCGGCGACGCAGCCGACGTTCGAGCTGACCCTCCAGGAGGGGCAGCTCCTCATGCACTGGTGCGAGGCGCGCCGCGATCGGGCCAGCGAGCAGCAGCCCGACGCGCAGTGGACGCGCATCGTCGCCGAGGTGCACGAGGCGGTGCAGCCCGCCGCCCCCGCGCGGGGCGCCGGACCCCGCGCGTAGCCGGCCCCCCGCTCAGCCCTCCAGGTAGGCGTTGAGCTCGGGGGTCGGGATCGAGCGGTCGACGTAGCCGAACGTGCCCTGCTCCTTCACCTCGCGCGCGGCGTCGAGGAGCCCCGTCATGGCCGCGCGGTAGAGGGACGTGGCGAGGCTGATCCGCTTCACGCCCGCATCGGCCAGCTCGGCCACGGTGAACGACCGTCCCTTGATGCCCACCATGAAGTTGAAGGGCTTGGAGAGGGACTGGCAGACCGTGCGCACCGCCGCGAGGTCGGGCAGGCCGGGCGCGAACAGCACGTCCGCGCCCGCCCGCTCGTAGGCCTGCAGGCGCTTGATGGTGTCGTCCAGATTGGGGTTGCCGCGGAGGAAGTTCTCCGCGCGCGCGGTGAGCGTGAACGGGAACGGCAGCTTGCGCGCCGCCTCCACCGCCGCGGCCACCCGCTCCACCGCTTGGCCGGCGTCGTAGAGGGGCTTGTTCTTGTCGCCGGTGGCGTCTTCGATGGACCCGCCGACCAGCCCCACGTCGGCGGCCAGGCGGATGGTCTCGGCCGCCGCGGCGGGCGCGTCGCCGAAACCCTTCTCGAGGTCGGCGGCCACCGGCAGATCGGTCGCGCTCACGATCGCGCGCGCGTGCGCGAGCGCTTCGTCGCGGGTCACCTTGCCGTCCCGCCGGCCCAGCGTGCCGGCCTGGGCGCCGCTCGACGTCGCGAGGGCGAGAAAGCCTAGTCCCCCCAGGATGCGCGCGGACGCGCCGTCCCAGGGGTTGGGGATGACGAAGTATCCCGGCGCCTCGTGCAGCGCCTGGAAGCGGACGGCCTTGTCCTTCTGCGTGGTCGAGGGCATCAGGAGCCTCCGTAGAGCTGGCGCGAGGCCAGCCCGGCGCCCTGGGCCAGCGTCTCGAGCTTGGCCCAGGCGATGTCGGGGTGGATACGTCCGCCGAGTCCGCAGTCGGTCCCCGCGATGACCCGCTCCGGCCCCACGAGACGGGCGAAGCGCGCGAGGCGGTCGGCGACGAGCTCGGGGTGCTCCACCACGTTGGTGGCGTGGCTGACCACGCCGGGGATCAGCAGCTTGCCCGCGGGGAGCTTCACCTCCTGCCAGACCTTCCACTCGTGCTCGTGGCGGACGTTGCCGGCCTCGAAGGAATAGGCCCCACAGCGCACCGCGAGCATCACGTCGACGATGTCGCGCAGGGGAATGTCCGTCACGTGCGGGCCGTGCCAGCTTCCCCAGCAGAGATGGAAGCGGATACGCTCTTCGGGCAGTCCCCGGAGCGCGTGGTTGAGCGCCTCCACGCGGATCATCGACAGCGCCCGGTACTCCTCCACGGTGGGCGCCGGATTGATCATGTCCCAGTTCTCGGCGATGGACGGATCGTCGAGCTGCAGGATGAGGCCGGCCTCGAGGATGGCCCGGTATTCCTCGCGCATGGCCTCCGCGCACGCGGAGATCAGCTCCTCCTCGGTCCGGTAGTACTCGTTGCCGATCCGGGAGGCGCTGCCTGGCGCGATGGACGTCATGAAGCCCTCGGCCACGCCCGCCGCGTCCAGCGCGGCCTTCATGTGGGCGATGTCCGCCCGGATTGCCTCGCCGCCGGTGTAGGTGATCGGCCCGCGGCACACCGGCAGCCGCATGCCGGGCCCGCCGCGATTGGTCGAGACCCCCGAGTCGGGATCCGCGTACGCGGCGGCGAACAGGGCGCGATCGCGGCGGTCGCTGAAGCTGGTCAGGCGCACGCGACCATGCGTGGAGCGCTGCGCGGGAATGCGGTAGAGCTCCATGCCGAGCTCGAGCCCACCCAGCCGCTGGAATGAATAGCTCCACCATGCGCCGTAGTTCACGCGCTGGCCCATTGCCTTGCCGAACTCGCCGTCTCCCGGGATCTCGATGCCCGCCGCGCGCTGGCGACGCACCACCTCGGTGACCGCCGCGGCCAGACGCGCCTGATAGGCGCCCTCGTCCGAGGATTCTCCCGCCTGGCGCGCGCGGTTCAGCTCGATGAGGTCGTCCGGGCGGGGCAGGCTGCCCGCGTGCGTGGTGAGCATGTGCCCGCGATGGTCCTTCATGGCGGACCAGCCTACAGCGTTCGCAGGGGAAAGGCGAGGGCGGTGGGCCCGGCGGCGCGCTCAGCGCGCGACGAGTGTCTCGACGCGACGACTGCCAGCGACGGCCGTGACGGTGAGATCCGGCGGCAGTGTGCTCGGATGGATCACCCCGCTGCGGAACATGCCGGGGCTCTCCGCCGGATAGAGCCGCGTCTCGAAGAGCGCGCCACCCGGACGCCGACCCGCCATCATCGAGACCTCGGCGTCGGACAGCGGCTGCCCGCTGAGGTCCGTGACGCGGACCATGAACACCACGCCGCCGCCGGTGGCCGAGGTGGGCTTGCGTGAGAGCTCGATGCGAAGGTCGCCGGACAACGGGGCCGGCGCGGGCGTGGGGAGCGGGGCCACCGGCTGGCGCACGGACCCTACGGCAGCCGGCTCGCGCGCGGCCGCCTTCGCCATCGGCGGGGGAGCCGACGAGGACGTTAGCGACCGGGGGCGATCGGGCAAGGCGGGCGCTGGGCTTGCGTGCGGCGCCGAGCCGGCCGTGCCCTTCGAGGCGGAGGGCGGCTCGCTGGCGGCCATCGCCTTCGGGGCCGGCGCCGGAGGCTTGGAGGGCGCGGCCGGCGCCGACGGAGCCGCCGCTTTGGCGGGCGCTTTGGTCGGGGACGCCGGCCCGTGGGGCGTCACCGGCGCCAGGACCCCCGGCGGGGCTGGAACGGGGGCCGGCGGAACCGAAGGGACGGCGACTGGGGCCGGCGGAACCGAAGGGACGGCGACTGGGGCCGGCGCCGTGGGCGGTGTCGTGATCGGCACCGGCGGAACCGCGGGCGCCGCGGTCGGAGGCGCCGGCGGAGCGACCACGGGCACCGGCGCATCCGCCTGGGGCTTCGCGTCCGGCGAAGTGGACGAGGCCACGCGGCTCAACGTGCGGAGCGGCCATCCGATCAGATCACTGTCCCGCAGGTCGTTCATCCGGAACTCCGAAGAGGCCAGCGCGACCAGCAGGGCCACGCCGGTCAGGATCGCGAGCGTCCGTCCAGCCCGGTTCCCCCACATGCGCTCGAGAACCGGACGCCGCCGGCGGCGCCGGAACGGCCAACTCCGGTCTTCCATTCCCGCGAGCAACTCGACCGTATGCTCGATCCGCGCGGCATCACGCGGCCGGAATGTCTCTCCCGGCTCGACCACGAACGCAAAGCCGCGCCGCCGCAGCTCCTCGTCGATCTGCGAGGGGCGTCGCCGCTCCACCTCGGGAGGCCTGGGGGCCTCAGGATGCCGGCGATCGATCACCAGCTCGATCTGCTCGGCGTCGACAGGACGGTCCCGGAACAAGGTCGAGAGGTAGCCGAACAGAAGCGGGTGATTGCGGGCGACGATGCACAACCGACGGGTGAGCCGTCCGATGTTCCGCTCGGGAAAGGGCAGGCTCCCGGGATCCTGGGAAATTGGAGACATCAATGTGTACCTTCTGACCTTCTGCTGAAACTCTTACACACGCAAAGGCCCCTTCCGTTGCGTTATGCGATGCGGAGAGAAGGGGACGCAAGGCATGTGCCAGAAAAATTCTGACGATCTATGAGTCCTACGGCTGGGCGCGCGTCATTCCCCGAGCAGCGCCGCGAGCTGGGCCGGATCCACAGGCTTGACCAAATGGCGGTCGAAGCCGGCGTCGATGGCCCGCTGCCGGTCCTCCGGTAGGCCATAGCCTGTCAGGGCGACCAGCCGAAGGCGCCGGCCAATGGGGTGCTCGCGTAACCGCCGGGCCACCTCGTAGCCGTCCAGGCCGGGGAGCCCGATGTCCACCAGCGCCAGGTCGGGCGCGATCGCCAGGGCGGACTCCAGTCCGGCGACTCCGTCGGCCGCCTCGTGCACATCGTGACCGAGCCCCCGGATGAGCTCGCGGAGGGACAGACGCGAGTCCTCGTTGTCCTCGATCACGAGGACGCGCCGGGTGGGGATGGGCGCTCGGGATGTTACAGGGCTGGCGCCGGCCGCCGGCCGCACGATCGCGGGCAGACGTACGGTGAACACGGTGCCCTTGCCCGGTCCGGCACTGTCGGCGCCGACCTTGCCGCCGTGCAGCTCGATGAGCCGCCGCACGAGCGTGAGCCCGATGCCGAGGCCGCCCTTACTGCGGTCGAGCGAGTGGTCCCCTTGCATGAAGAGGTCGAACACCTGGGGCAGGAGCGGGGCCGGGATGCCGACGCCGGAGTCGCGGACCTCGAGCTCGGCATCCGGCCCCTCGCGACGCACCGCCACCCGGATCGCGCCACCGGAAGGGGTGTACTTCACGGCGTTGTCGAGCAGGTTGACCACCACCTGCTCGAGGCGCGCCGCGTCCCCATCCACCCACACCTCTTCGGCCTCCACCGTCACCGCATGGCGCGGCCCGTTCTCGAGGGTGCCGACCAGCGCTACCGCGCGGCGCGCAAGCTCCGCGAGATCCAGCGGCTCGCGCTCGAGGGTGATCTTGCCGCTGGTGACGCGCGACACGTCCAGCAGGTCGTCGACCACGCGGCCGAGCTGGCGCACCTGACGACTGATGATGCCCTGGGCGCGCGCGACCAGTGGGCCGGTGTCGCCCGCCAGGCCGAGCACGTGGGCGGCATTGCTGATCGCGCCCAGGGGATTCCGCAGCTCGTGGCCCAGCATGGCAAGGAACTGGTCTTTCGCGTGATTCGCCGCCTCCGCCTCGGACCGAGCCGCCTGCTGCCGCGTGAACAGCTCGGAGTTCTGGAGAGCGACGGCGGCCTGCTCGGCGAGGCGCGTGCAGACCGCTTCGTCCTCGTCGGTGAACGCCCGGCCCGTGCGGTTGCTGACGTAGAGGAGTCCGGCCACCTCGGTGCGAATGATGATCGGGACGACCATGAGGGCGACGATCCCGGTCTCCTGCGCCAGGGTGTGATGGGCGGAGGAGACGCGGGGGTCGCGGCGATAGTCGGCGGTGCGCGCGGCGCGCGCGGTCTGCATGACGATGCCGCCCAGTCCCTCGCCGGCGCGCACGATCACCGGGGCATAGCGGGCCGGCCACTCCCCCACGCGGTAGCGGGGCTGCATGGTGTCGCCCACGCGGAGGAAGATCGCGGCGGTGTCGCTGCCGCAGAGGGCCTGCGCGCCATCGGCGATGCGCTGGAGCACGGTGCCCAGATCGAGGGAAGAGGTGATCGAGCGCGCAATCTCGCCCACGAAGCCGAGCCGCCGCTCGCCGTTCTCGGCCCGCGCGCGCGCCGCGCGCTCCTGCTCGAGCAGGCGCTCGCGCTCCGCTTCGGCATCCTTGCGCGCGGTGACGTCCATGCACACGCCGCGCAGGCGCTCGGGCCGGCCGTCCTCGTCGCGGGTCAGCTCGCCGCGCGCCTCGAGCCAGCGGACGGCCCCGTCCGGCCGCACGATGCGGTACTCGAGGCGATGGGTCCCGGTCTCGAACGCCTCGGCGATGGCTTTTTCCGCGCGGATGAGGTCTTCGGAGTGAATCTCGGCACGGAACGCGTCGAAGGTGCCGCGGAAGCCGCCCGGGGCGAAGCCGTGAATGGCCTCGAGGGCGGGCGACCAGACCACGCGTCCCGTGGCAATCGTCCACTCCCAGGTGCCCATCTGCCCGGCCTGGACGGCGAGGCGCAGCCCCTCCTCGCTCTCCCGCGCCGCCGCCTCCGCGCGCTGGCGCTGCAGCGCCCCCGCGCCCACCGGCAGCATCGTGACGGCCATCGTGGCCATGAACATCTGGAGCAGGAGCAGCGACTCGTTGGGGGAGCCCACGGTGAAGGGACCCACGCCACGCGAGGTGCCGCCGACGGCGATGGCCGAGAGCAGGGCGATCACCGTCGCCGCCTCGCGCTGGCCGAAGCGCAGGGCCGTCCACAGGAGGATCGGGATGCAGAGGAACGCGATGGGCCGGTTCCGCGGCAGCGCGGGCATGAGGCCCCCGAACACCAGCTCGCCCGCTACCAGCGCCGAGAGCCCGAGGAGCATGGCCTCCTGCCAGCGCGCGCGGAGCCGACCCAGGCTGGGTGGCCGCATCCAGAGCAGGATGAGCGGCGCCACGATGAGGTCGCCGGCGAGATCGCCGAGCCACCACGTCAGCCAGATGTATCCGTAGTCCGCCCACCGGGCGTAGCCGGCGACGGCAAGGCTCGTCACCCCGATGGTGGCGCTCAGCGCGGTGCTCACCATGCCGGCGAGCACGACGAAGCGGAAGATGTCCCGCGGCCGATCGAGTGTGTGCACGCCCCCGGCAAAGCGGGTGACGAGGTACGCGCCGACCACGGCCTCGAGGGTGTTGCCGGCGGCGATCGCCAGCGAGGTTGCGATGGAGCCGGCGGTGCTCGCGTTGATCACGAACGCGCCCGCGAAGATGATCGGCCAGATCCGGGGCCCGAGCAGCAAAAGGCCGGCGAGCGCGATGCCGGCGGGAGGCCAGACCGGGGTGGCGCTCGCGTGCAGGAAGGCGAAGGCGAGGCCTAGCTTCCCGGCCAGGATGTAGACGAGCCCGACGCCGACCGCGAGCGCCACGCGCCGCGATTGCATGCCGGGAGAATACACCAGCTCAGGGGAGTTTTCGGTCCAGCTCGGTGACCAGCTCCTTGACGTCGGTTTCTGCTTCGAGGTTGGCGCGCTCGTGCTGCACCGCCGCTTCGGGCTCGATCCCGAGCCGCTCGGCGATGCGGGCAAGCAGGCGGAGCGTAGCGGTGGATTCCTGCTCGGCCAGCAGGTTGATCTGGAGATCGAGATGGGCGCGCCGGTCACTGAGACGCGTCATCCGGTTCTGGCTGATCATGACGCCGATGGTGATGAAGATCGCCTCGAGCGATACGACCATGGTGAGGAGACTGAACGGGTAGGGGTCGAACGGGGCGATCCGAGGCCCCCAGCCTCGCAGCCACCCGAGATTCACCGCGATCCAGCCGGCGAACCAGATGACGTGAACAAGGGCGAAGGTTCCCGTGCCGGCGACCGCGACGAGCTGGTCGCCCACCCGCTCGATCGTCGACCGCTGGTTGAGCTGCGTGGCCTCGAGATCCGCGATCTTTTCGATGTTGGTCTTGTCGATCCGCTTGGTCGCCACGTCGCTTTCTCCCGGCGCCGGTAATCTTGGCCCTGTCTCTTCGACCCACCCGCGGGCTTGCGCTCCCGTGATGGTGCACGCAGCAAGGCGCATGCCCGGCGGCATGGCCCTTGCTCCCTTCTACCCGAGTGCGAATACCGGCGCAGAGCGCCGTAGGGAGGGCAGGTCATGCACAAGGAGCAGATCGCGGAGCTGCTGTATCAGGCCTACGAGACGGAGCAGGGCGGCGAGAAGGTCTACGAGACCGCGCTCAAGTGCGCCGAGAACGAGGACCTGCGCGAAGAGTGGGAGAAATACCTCGAGCAGACGCGTGAGCACATCGAGATCGTCCGCGAGGCCATGGAGGCCTTCGGGCTCAATCCGGATGTGGAGACGCCTGGCCGGCTCGTCGTCAGGCACCTCGGCACTTCACTGGTGCAAGCCATGGAGATGGCGCTTGACTCGGGCGTGCCCGGGGCGGCTCAGCTCGTGGCGACCGAGTGCGTGGTGCTCGCCGAGACGAAGGACCATCTGAACTGGGAGCTCATCGGTATGTGCGGCGAGAAGCTCAAGGGCGATGAGGGCAAGGCTCTCAAGCAGGCCCACGGCAAGGTGGAGGAGCAGGAGGACGAGCATCTCTACCATACGCAGGGCTGGACCCGGGAGCTCTGGATCGATTCGCTGGGGATGCCGGCGGAGCTGCCGCCGCCCGAGGAGGAGAAGGATGTGAAGTCGGCTATTGGCGCCGCGCGCGCCAAGGCCTCTCGCAAGCCCAAGAGCAAGAAGAGCTAGGGATCGTTTCCCCGCGCCGGGCGCGGGCGGGGCGTGCGTGCTATGGTCCCCCCATGACCAGATGGCGCTCCCGCCCGGGCCAGGCGCGGTTCGTTCGCGCCGGAGCGGCGGTCCTGCTGCTGAGCGCGGGGTGCGCCACCGCCCCGGCCGCGGTGTCCGATCGCGATCTGACCGTCTCCGAGGGCACCACGTTCACCGTCGCCCTCGACCGCCGCGCCGGCGCCGGCTACGGCTGGATGGTCGATGGCGCGGATGCCCAGACCGTCACGCTGGTCAGCCGATCGGTCGAGCGCGACCCCGCGATGGCGGGCGCGTCCGAACGCGAGGTGTTCGTCTTCCTCGCTCGGCGGTCGGGCACCGCCACCCTTCGCTTCGCCTATACCCGGCCCTGGGAGGCAGCGACCCTGCCGCCGGCCGAGGCCCGGGCCTACCGCGTCCAAGTCATCCGCTGCTGATCTCACCCCGGGAGGAGCCATGTTCGATCTCGTGCTGAAGGGAGGTCGCGTCCTCGATCCGTCCACCCGGCTCGACGGCGTCCAGGACGTCGCGGTGGAGGACGGCAAAATCTCGCGCATCGCGGCCGACATTCCCGCCGGCGAGGCAGTGCGAGTCATCGAGGTGGGCGGGAAGCTCGTGACGCCCGGCCTCATCGATCTGCACGCCCACGTGTTCGAAGGGGTCAATCGCACCGGGGTGAACCCGGACCTGGGCGGCGTGCTCTCGGGCGTCACCACCATCGTCGACGCGGGCAGCGCGGGCGCGGCGACCTTCGCGGCGTTTCCCCGCCATATCCTGCCGCACTGCCACACCGAAGTGATCCCGTTCCTGCATATCTGCCAGACCGGGCTCGCCACGCTTCCCGACATCGTCTCGGAGTCGAGCGTGAACCTCGATGACACGCTCAAGACCCTCGACCAGTACAAGGGGCTCATCCACGGCATCAAGGCGCGCATGGTGTCGCCCGCCCTCGAGATCATGGGCATGGAGATGCCGAAGCTCGCCAAGCGCGCGGCGAAGGAGAGCGGTACGCGGCTCATGGTGCACATCGGCGACACCGAGAAGCGCTACGACCCCAAGGTGATCCATCAGCTCCTCCCGCTGCTGGAGAAGGGCGACATCCTCACGCACTACTTCACCGCCAACCCCGGCGGGGTGCTCGACGCCAACGGCAAGCTCGTGCCGGAGGCGCGCGAGGCGGCGGCGCGTGGCGTCTGGCTCGACACCGCGCACGGCCGAATGAATTTCTCGTTCGACGTGGGACGGCGCTGCATCGATCAGGGACTGCTCCCGCACTGCATCAGCACTGACCTCACCGTGCCCGGCCGCATTCACACCGTGCACAGCATGGTCGAGATCATGACGCGGTTCTTGGGCCTCGGCTTCTCGCTGCCACAGGTCGTCACGATGTCCACCGAGAATCCCGCCAGGGCCATCGGCGCCGAGGGGCGGCTGGGAAGCCTGGCGGTGGGCCGGCAAGCCGATATCTCGGTGCTGGAGCTGCGGGAGGGCGACTGGATGGTGAAGGACGTCGTCGGGGCGAGCTTGCGGGTCCAGCACGCGTTCGTGCCGTTCGTGACGCTGAAGCGTGGGCGCGTGTTCCAGCCCGACTGGGGGCCGCGCCCGTGGGGCTGGGAGCCCGACCGTGTGCTGCCCGCGGCGCCGATTCGAGGCGGGTGCTGCGGATGAGCGCGAGCGGGCGCGTGCGCGCGGCGGTCCTCGTCGAGCCGAAGACGATCGAGATGCGGGACTTCCCGCGTCCCTCGGTCGGCCCGGACGATGCCGTGTTGCGCATCGAGGCGTGCGGAATCTGCGGCAGCGACTACGAGCAGTACGAGGGCCATCTCCCGGACACCGAGGATTACAAGCAGTTCCCGGTGATCCCGGGGCACGAGCCACTGGGGCGCATCGAGGAGATCGGCCGCGCGGCGAAGGAACGGTGGCGCGTGGGCGTGGGCGATCGCGTGGCCGTCCGGTCGGGCTATGGCTGCGGGCGCTGCGACGCATGCCGGCGCTTCGAGCCGGCCGCCTGTCGCACGCGTGGGGGTACCTACGGCTACACCGACGTGGAGAAGTTCCCCTTCTTGTGGGGCGGCTACGCCGAGCACATGTATCTCACGCCCCTCTCGGTGGTGAAGCAGGCCGATCCGGACCTGGCTCCCGAGGTTGCGGTGATGTTCAACCCGCTGGCCGCGGGGATCTCGTGGGCCGGCACGGTTCCGGCGACCGGCCCGGGCGACCGCGTCGCCATCCTCGGCGCCGGTCAGCGCGGACTCTGCTGCGTGATTGCGGCGAGGGAAGCCGGCGCGAGCAAGGTCGTGATCACCGGCCTCGCGCGCGACGCGGCCAAGCTGGCGCTGGCGCGCGAGCTGGGCGCGGACGCGGCCATCGACGTGGAGCGCGGTGACGTGGTCGCTCAGGTGCGCGAGGTCCTTGGTGGCGGGGCCGAGGTCGTCGTGGATACCACGCCCTATGCGCCCCGCTCGCTCACCGACGCCGTCGCCATCGCGGTGCGCCGCGGGCGCATCGTGGTGGCCGGCCTCAAGGGCGGACGGCCCACCCAGGCGCTGCTCGCCGACGACGTGATCTACAAGGAGCTCACCATCCGCGGCGTACTGAGCATGCCGGTGGCGGAGACCTTCAAGGCCGTGGACATCATCGGCTCGCGGCGCTATCCATTCGAGCGCCTGCACTCGCTCTCCTTCCCCATCGAGCAGGCGCAGGACGCCATCCTCACGCTCGCGGGCCAGATGCGGGGGGTGAACCCGATTCACCTGGCGATCGTGCCTGGCGCTCCCCCGCTCCACCTCCGACCCTGACCCGTCTCCCCCGCCGAGGGGAGAGGGCCAGGCCGAGGGCTACTTCGCCTTGAGGGTTACGTCTTCGTAAGGCGCCGAGTAGGCATGCCCGTTGATCAGGCCGAGGCCCGACTCGCCCACCCGCGGTCCCACGCCGTTCAGGAAGGCCAGCTCCCAGATCGGCGCGTAGACCGCCTTCTCGTGCAGGATCTGCTGCATCTTGTGGAGCGTTGCCTCGCGGCGCTTGCGATCGATCTCGGTGGCCTGCTCCTGGAAGAGGCCGTCGAGATCGGCGTACGTCCCGTAGACATAGGAGCCGCCCGTCACCACGAAGGCCTCGAGGCGCGTGGCCGCGTTGCCGAAGGCCCCGCTTGCGCCCTGGATCAGTCCGCCCCGCAGCTTCTTGTCGGAATACGCGCTGAAGAACGCCGCGCGCTCGAGCGGGCGAAGCCGTGTCCGGATGCCGACGGCGGCCAGATTGTTGGCGACCGCCTCGGCGAGATTCGAGTAGGAGCCGTCGCACGAGAGGTCCCCGGCGTCGAAGCCATTGGCGTAGCCGGCCTCGGCGAGGAGGGCCTTCGCGCGCGACACCGAGTAGGTCGCGGCGGGCGGCGGCCAGAAGTAGTCGAACGTGCTGGGGATGATGCTGTTGGTGATGCGGGAATGGCCGAGGGTGAGCGCCTGGTTGATGGAGTTGCGGTCCAGCGCGAGGCTGATCGCCTGCCGCACCCGGCGGTCGTGCTGCGGGGACTTGGGGTCCCACTGGTCGGGGAAGTAGAGCCAGAACGAGGCCTGGATCACCGCCGGCTTGAGCGTGAGGCCCGGCGTGCGCTGGAGCTCCTCGGCCAGCTCGCCGCGCACTGAATAGACGATATCGACCTCGCCGCGCTTGAGGGCGGCCAGGCGCGTGGCCTCGTCGGGAATCACCCGGAAGACGAAGCGCTTGACGCTGGGCGCCTTGCGCCAGTACTGGTCGAAGGCCTCGAGGGTCAGGTCCACCCCGGGGTTGAAGGACACGAACTTGTAGGGCCCGGCGCCGATGGGGGCCTTCTTGAACCCCTCGTCGCCCACCCGCTCCACGTACTTCTTCGGCACGATCCACCCCGCTCCGGTGGCGCTCGAGTAGAAGGTGAGGAAATCCGGCCACGGCTGCTTCAGGCGGAAGCGGACATGGGTGGCGTCGGGCGTCTCGACCGCCGCGACGCGCTCCTTGAAGCCCTTGGCGGCCGCGCCGCGATAGCGGTCGAACGAAAACTTGACGTCCTCGGCAGTGACCGGGGAGCCGTCATGGAAGCGGGCGTTCTTCCGGAGGACGAACTCGTACACGAGCCCGTCCTTCGACACGGTCCACGACTCGGCCAGGCTCGGCGCCTGGGTTTGCCCCGGCATGGGCTTCACCATCGCGTCGTGTAGCGCGTAGAGGACCATGAACGGAGTGATCATGCCGGGGGTCTCGGCGGGGTCGAACCACGTCGGCGCTAACGTGACGTGCACCCCCCAGGTGAGAGTGCCCTCGGCGGCCGCCGCGGAGCGGGGTTCCCCGGGGGGCGCGGCGGTGAGGGCCATTGCGGTGATCAGAACCGGAGCGAGCGCGCGGGAGAGCCTCATGGGAGCCTCCTAGAGCGGATCCGGGATCGATCGAAACGGTGGGGGTGATTATCGCCGCGGCCGAGCGCTTGTCAACGCGAGGTCCCAGGGAGGCGGCGTGCTATCCTCATCCCGTGCGTATTCGCGCACACGTGCTACTCCTCGTGGTGGCGTCGGTCCTTCCCGTCCTGATCTTCTCCGGCGTCATGGCCTATGTGTTCTGGTGGCAGCAGCGCGCGGCCTTCGCGCAGAGCCACCTGGAGCGGGTCCGCGCCCTTTCGATCGCCCTGGACCTCAGGCAGAACGCCACGCTTGCCGCCCTGCGCGCCATGGCGGACTCGCGCCGCCTCGACAGCGGTGCTCTCCGCGAGTTCCTCGACGACACGCGCGATGTGGTGGCGGCGCAGCGGATCTGGTCCTCGGTGGTGCTGGCCGACGCAACGGGCCGGCGCCTGCTCGACACGCGACCGGGCGCGGAAGGCAAGGGAGGCAATCTCGCGGGCGAGCCGCTGTTCCAGGTCGTTCAGCGCACGAGTCGCCCCGCCATCTCCCCGCTCGTGAAGGCGCCGGACGCGGAGGGCGGCTACACGACCTGCTTCGGGGTACCGGTGATCCGCGGGGGCGCCCTCCGCTATGTGTTGATCGCCGAGATCGACCAGGCGGAGTGGCTGCGCTTCATGGCCCTCTACCCCGTGGCGCCGGACGCCACGCTCACGCTCCTGGATCAGAATGGCATCATCATCGCGCGCACGCTCAACAATGACCGCTGGGTGGGACGCCCGCCGTCCCCCATGCTGGCCCGCCGGTCGCGCGAGCTTCCCGCGGCGACGTATCAGGGCCCCGGGCTCGAGGGCCAGTGGTTCTATACCGCCCACAGCCGCACCTCGGTCTCGGGCTGGACGGTGGCCACCGGGGTGCCGGCCGAGAGCGTGGAGGCGCAGATTCGCGCCGCGCTCCTGTTGGTGGCCGGGGGTGGGGTGGCGGCGGCGCTCCTCGCCGTGGTGCTCGCGCTCCTTCTCGGCCGGCGGATCGCGCGGCCGATCACCGGCCTCGCCGAGCTGGCGGGCTCGCTCGCCCGTGAGGACACGCGGGTCAAGCCGCCTCCCGCCTCGAAGCTGCGCGAGGTCGACGAGGTGGCGGGCGCCCTCGCGGAGGCCTCCACCCGCCTCGAGCGGCGCGCGCACGAGCGGGACGACGCGCTTCGCAAGGAGCGCACCGCGCGCGCGGAGGCGGAGGTCGCCAATCGCGCCAAGGACAGCTTCCTCGCCATGCTCGGCCACGAGCTGCGGAACCCGCTTTCCGCGATCCGCGCGGCCCTCGGCCTCCTCGAGGTCGCCGGCCGGGATCCCCAGACCGCGGCGCGGGCGCGCGAGGTCATCGGCCGCCAGGTCAATCAGCTCGTCACGGTGGTCGAGGAGCTGCTCGATATCGCCCGCGTCACCACGGGCAAGATGCTGCTGGACCGGCGGCCGGTGGACCTGGGCGAGCTGGCGCGGCAGACCGTGCAGAACCTCCGCGTGAACGGCCGCTTCGTCCGGCACGAGGTCACGCTGGAGACCGAGACCGCCTGGCTCTACGGGGATCCGGGGCGCCTCACCCAGGTCCTGACGAATCTTCTCGCCAACGCGCTCAAGTACACGCCGGAGGGTGGCCGCGTCGCCGTGCGGGTCACGGCGGAGGCGGACTCCGTCGTGCTCACCGTGACCGACACCGGCGACGGGATCCCGCCCGCGCTGCTCGAGCGGGTGTTCGACCTCTTCGTCCGGGGCGACCAGACGCTGGGCCGGACGGGGAGCGGCCTCGGCATCGGGCTCACGCTCGTCCGCCGGCTCGCGGAGCTGCACGGAGGCTCGGTGCTGGCGGCGAGCGCGGGGCCCGGGAGGGGCAGCACGTTCACCGTGCGCCTGCCCGGCATCGCCGCCCCCGCCGACCGCCAGCAACCGGTGGAGCCCGTCCGGAGCGGAAACGGCCCGCGGCGCGTGCTCATCGTGGAAGACAACGCGGACTCGCGCACGATGCTGCACGCGATGCTCGAGCTCTGGGGCCACGAGGTGCACGAGGCGGCCGATGGGGAGCGCGGGCTCGAGCGCGCCGTGGCGGTGCGTCCGGATATTGCGTTGATCGACGTCGGATTGCCGGGGCTCGACGGCTACGAGCTGGCGCGCCAGATCCGTGCCAGCGTGGGCGGCGTGCACATCTTCCTGGTCGCGGTCACCGGCTACGGCGACCCCGACGACCTCCGCCGCGCTCGGGCCGCCGGCTTCGACAGTCACCTCGTCAAGCCGGTAGACGTGAAGACCCTTGCCGGCATTCTGGGCGCGGCGGGTCGGCAGTCCGACCGCGCGCCCTAGCGCGGGCCGCCGATCACGCCCTTATCGCGCAGCGCCGTTACCGTCTGCTGATCCATCCCCAACAGCTCACGGAGCACCTGCTCCGTGTGCTCGCCCAGCATGGGTGAGGGCGTGCGCACCGAGCCCGGCGTCTCGGAGAGACGCACCGGCGCGCCCACCATCTGGACTTTTCCTGCGCGCGGATGGTTCATCTCGACCAGGGAGCCGCGGGCCTTCACCTGCGGATGCTCCACGACCTGGGCGATGTTGTTGATGGCGCCGAACGGGATGCCCAGGGGAAGAAAGATCGCCTCCCACTCCTCGTAGCTCCTGGTGAGGAAGACCTCCTGGAGCAGCGGAATCAGGGTGGCGCGGTTCTTCGCGCGGTCCACGTTCTTGTGGTACCGCGGGTCGTTCGCGAGATCGGGCCGGCCGATCGCAGGGCAGAAGATCTGCCAGAGCCTTTCGCTGCCCACCGCCAGGGCCAAATCACGGCTCTTGGTTCTGAACGTCTGGTAGGGGAGCAGGGCCTTGTAGGCGGTGCCCATGGGGCCGGGCATCTCGCGGTCGGCGAGGTAGCCGCCGATCATGGTGCCGAGCAGGGACATCTGCCCTTCCAGCATGGAGACGTCGATGGCCTGGCCGCGGCCGGTCTTTTCCTTCACGCGCAGCGCCAGCATGATGCCGAACGCCGCGTACATGCCGGCCGTCATGTCCGCGATCGACGTGCCCGCGCGAACCCCGCGGCCGCCCTCCTCCCCGGTCACCGAGATCATGCCGCTCTCCGCCTGCAGGATGAGGTCGAGCGCCGCGCGATCCCGATACGGGCCGTCCTGCCCGAAGCCCGACACCGAGCAGTAGATGATGCCGGGATTGCGCTTGCGCCCCTCCGCGTAAGCAAGGCCGAGGCGTTCGAGCGCGCCGGTGCGGTAGTTCTCGAGCACCACGTCCGCCTTCTCGACCAGCTTGAAGAAGAGCGCCTTCCCGTCGCGCGCCTTGAGATCGACTTCGATGCCCTGCTTGTTGCGGTGCAGGCTCACGAAATAGGCAGTCTCTCCCCCGGGAAGCGGCGTGCCCCACGCTCGCGCGATGTCGCCCGCCCCCTTGGGCTCGAGCTTGATGACCCGCGCGCCGAAGTCCGCGAGCATGGTGGAGCAGAAGGGGCCCGCGAGGGCATGGCTCAGGTCGAGCACGGTGACGTCTTCGAGGGGCAGGCGCATGCGGCTGGTCTCCTTCGAGGCGGATGCGGGTCGTGGCCGTCGCCTTGGACGGTGGCCTATAATAGCGCAGCGGTCGCCGGCGGCCGGCGCCGGCCCCCATAACGACGACTTTCCACAACGAGAGGGTGCAGATGGCGAGCGATGAGCTGTCCGACCTGAAGATGGATCCCGCGGCGCTGTACCGCGAAGATGTATATACCGATCGCCGGATGGGCACGATCCGCGTGATGACGCCGGTGACGGGTGAAGGTCACCCCGACCTCACCCGCGCCATGCTCTACGTCGGCGAGACGCAGATCCTCACCTCGGTGGGCGCGCTTCCTGTCGTGTTCGAGATCGAGGCGAAGTCGCTCGGTGAAGCCGCGGAAAAGTTCGCGGACGCGGCGAAGGTTGGAGTCGAGCGGACCATGCGCCAGCTCCAGGAGCTCAGGCGCGAGGCGGCTTCGTCGATCGTCGTGCCCGACCGGATGCCGCCCGGCCTCGGCGGGCCGGGCCTCGGCGGGCCGGGCCTCGGTGGCCCCGGCGGGATGCGCGGTGGCGGCAAGATCCAGCTTCCGTAGAACGTCACCGACCGTCAGAAAGGTGCCGGGCCGGAGCGGCCCGGCGCCTCTAACCCCTCGTCACATCAGCGCCTTCCGGTGGCACCCTGGTTGCAACCCTCCATCCCCAAGGAGGGATGACCATGTCCTATCGACACCTGTTCGTCGGGCTATCGCTCGCCGCCGGCGCGCTGTCCACGCCGGTCGCGCAGGCGGGAGTCAACGTCAATGTCAACGTGGGTGTTCCAGTGCCTCCGCCGCCCGTGATCGTGGCGCCGGCGCCGCCGCGCGTGGTGGTGGTGCCCGGCTCGCCGGTGTACTACGCCCCCGACGGCAATGTGAATCTCTTCCTCTACGGCGGCCGCTACTACACGTTTCACGAGGGCCACTGGTTCATGGGGCCGAAGCACAACGGCCCCTGGACCTTCGTCAGCGTGGATCACGTCCCCGCGCCCGTCGTCGCCGTCCCCGCCAGGTACTACCGCGTGGCGCCCGCCCCCGTGGGAGGCCCCCCGCACTGCCCGCCCGGCCAAGCCAAGAAGGGCCGCTGCTAGTCAGGAAAAGAGTCGTTGCTGACGAGGTGGAGGATGTCGGAAACGGCGAGCGCGCAGCAGGGGGCGCGGGTTCGCGGCACAATGCATTACTGAGCACGCGAGCCCGCGCCCCCTGGTGCGCGTGGGATCTTACGCGACGCGCCGCTTCGGCTACTTGCGGTCCTTCTCCTCGGGTATGTCTCGCGCGCCGACGGTACGTTCCCGATATTCGGCGGGGATCTCGCGGCCGGCGTCGGTGAACGCCCGCCGGACGGCTTCCACGTTGGGGCCGAAGATCGACTTGCGATTGCTGCGTGCCCAAGCGTTGGAGTCCTCGACGGTGGCGAGCGAGCCCTGGAAGCGCGGCATCACGTAGCGCGCGAACAGCTCGTATGAGCGGAGCGTCTGCTCGCGGTTCGCCCACTCGTGCGCCCGGAACAGCACGCCCCCGAACCCCCCGCCGCTGTACTCCTGCAGGCGTTGAATGCCCCGCACCACCGTGTCCGGTGAGCCCACCAGCGTGGTCCCCATCTTCACGCCCTCGCGCAGCGGATCGTCGGACCGCCCGGGGGGCCGGCCCAGTGTCTCCTCGAAATAGGTGACGGTCTCCCGGCGCTCACCCTTCGACACGTCACGCAGCGCTTGCTCGTCGTCCTCCGCGACGTGCGTGTTCACCACCACCCGCCACTTCTTTCGGTCCATGGTCTGACCGTGCTTGGCTGCGGTCTCCTCGCCGATCTTCCACTGGGCGGCGAGGGCTTCGGGACCGCCGGGCAGCCCCGCCCCGATCGACAGCACGCCGAGCCCGTGCTTGGCCGCGGAGATGACCCCGAAGGGCGTGATCGTGCTGGCGACCGCGATGGGGAAGTGGGGATCGGTGTAGGGCGCCAAATGCAGGCGCGCCTCGCGCAGCTCGAACCAGTCCGTCTTCATGGTGACGGGCTCCTCGCACCGCAGCAGCCGCATGATGGCCTCGAGCGCCTCGTCCATCCGCGGGCGCTGGGTGACGGGCTCGATGCCCATCATGTAGGCGTCGGATGGCAGAGCGCCGGGGCCGCAGCCGAGCATCGCACGCCCCCGCGTCATGTGATCCAGCTGCACGAAGCGGTTCGCCACCATCAGGGGATGGTGATAGGGCAGGCTCGTCACGCCGGAGCCGAGCATGATGTGGCGGGTGCGCTGGGCGGCGGCGGCGATGAAGACCTCGGGGGAGGCAATGGTTTCCCAGCCCGCGGAGTGATGCTCGCCCACCCACACCTCGTCGTAGCCCAGGTGGTCCATCCACTCGATGAGCTCCATGTCGCGGTCCATCGAGAGGGTCGGATTCTCGCCGACGCGGTGGAAGGGCGCGAGGAAGATGCCGAACTTGAGGCCGCGGTGGGCCATGTCGTCTCCTTTGAGCGGGTCTGCATCGAGGCTAGCACATCGGGTGCGGTTGACGGGGACCGCCGCCGATGCGATGGTCGAGGCCGACATGGCCGCGCTCCGCTGGGGTCAACCCGCGCCAGGATTCTCGCTCCCGTCTACGCTGGGCCGTCCCCTCACGCTGGAGGAGCATCGCGGCCAGGACGTGGTGCTCGCGTTCTACTGCTACGACTGGGGCAACATCTGAACGCCTGAGCTCACCGGCCTGGGTCAGGCCGCGGACGAGCTGGCGCGGCGGGGCGCGGTCATGCTGGCCATCAGCGGGGACTCACCGTTCTGCCACGAGGCCTACATGAAGGCTCGGCGCTTTCCGTTCCCCCTGCTGAGTGACGTCCACCGGACCGCCATCGCGGCCTACGGCGTACACGACACCGAGCGGAACGTGGCGTACCGCTCCACGTTCGTGGTGGACCGCGCCGGGAACCTGCGCTGGGGCCAGGCGGGCGACCGACAGATGGTGCGCGAGAGCGCGGAGATCTTCCGCGTGCTCGACGTGATCGCTCGGCTTCGCTGATCCGCACCTTCCCCCGGGGCGTACCATCAATGGGAGAGGGGGAAACGCTATGCCACGCGAGCGCATCGTCATCATCGGCGCATCCCTGGCGGGAGCGACCGCCGCCGCCGGCCTGCGCGAGGGCGGCTTCGAAGGCGACATCACGCTCGTCGGCGCGGAAGAGCGGCCGCCGTACAATCGTCCGCCGCTGTCGAAAGGGTATCTGCGCGGTCAGGACAAATTCGAGGACCAGCTCGTCAAGCCCGCCGACTATTACTCGGGCGAGCGCATCGATCTGCGCCTCGGGGTGCGCGTCACCGGCTTCGATCCCGCGCGGAAGCAGGTGTCGCTCGACGGTGGTGAGCGGCTTCCCTACGACAAGCTGCTCGTGACGACGGGCAGCCGCAACCGCACGCTGGAGGCGCCCGGCGCGGACCTCGCCGGCGTCTTGCAGCTCCGCACCGTGGAGGACGCGGACGCGATCCGCGCCGCCGCTCAGAAGGGACGGCGGGCGGTGCTGGTGGGCTTCGGCTTCGTCGGCTGCGAGGTGGCCGCCTCCTTGAGACAAATGGGCGTGGACGTGGCCGCCATCGATGGCCACCCCGTGCCGCTGGGCCGCGCGCTCGGCCCCGAGGTGGGCGCCGTGCTCGGGGAGATCCACCGCGACAAGGGTGTGGAGCTGGTGCTGGACGACGGCATCGCCGCGCTCGAGGGGGCCGGGCGGGTGGAGCGCGTGCGCACGAAGAAGGGCCGGGTCCTCGAGTGCGACTTCGTCGTCGCCGGTATCGGCATCGTGCCGAACGTCGAGCTGCTCGTGGCGGCCGGCGGCGGCGTGGACAACGGGATCCTCGTGGACGAGCATTGCCGCACATCGCTGCCCGACGTGTGGGCGGCCGGCGACGTCGCCAACCACATGCACCCGCTCTTCGGGCGGCTGCGCGTGGAGCACTGGAACCACGCCGACCGCCACGGCCGCGCAGCGGCCCGCGCGCTGCTGGGCGATGACACGCCCTACGACTACGTGCACTCGTTCTGGTCGGATCAATATGAGCACGTGATCGAGTACGTCGGCTTCGCGCGGAGCTGGGATCGGGTCGTGTTCCGCGGCCGGCGCGAGGAGCGGAAGCTGCTGGGCTTCTACCTGAAGGACGGTTTCGTCCTCGCCGCCGCCGGCATCGATCGCGGCGGCGACCCCGAGGACCCCAACGCGGACAGCGAGCTCAAGGTCGCAGTGGACCTGATCCGCGACCGCGTGCCCGTGGACGTCGATCAGCTCGCCGACGAGCGCGTGGCGCTGCGCACCCTCGCGTCCGCCGGTTCCACCTCCCGGTCCCGCACGTGAGCGGGGCGGGCAGGGCCCGACGCCGCCCGCTGCGCGTCGTCCTGCTCGCCCTCGCCGTGCTGGTCCTGGTGGCGCTCGTCTACTATGGCGGCCGGGTCGTCCTGGTCGGCAACGGGTACGTGGCGAAGACGGTGTGCTCCGCCGTCTTCGTGATGGGCCGCAAGCCCCAGTCGGTGCTCGACGAGGAGATCCACGCCAACGATCCCGGCATCTTCCGGCTGGTGTCGGTGGACGTGGACCGGAGCGCGGGAAGGGTCTCCAGCCGGCTGCTCGGGCTCGGCGGGCGGACCGCGGTGTATCGCGAGGGCCTCGGGTGCACGCTCGCGCTCGGCATTGCCCCGCTCGCCCTTGCCGAGCGTGGGCTGCCGGTACCCGCGGCGATGCCGGCCACCGCCCGCACGCCGTGGCCGGCGCCCACCGGCGCCCCCGCACCCCCACTCGACCCGGCGGCGGTGAAGGCGGTGCTCGACGAGGCGTTCACTGAGCCCGGCGCCATTCCCTCGCGCCGCACGCGCGCCGTGGTGGTCGTGCAGAACGGCCGCGTTGTCGCCGAGCGCTACGCCCCCGGCTACAGCGCGGATTCGCCGCTGCCCGGATGGTCCATGACCAAAAGCGTCGTCAATGCGCTGGTCGGCGTGCTGGTGCGCGAAGGGCGGCTCGCCCTCGACGAGCCGCTGCGCGTTCCGGAATGGGCGACGGTGGGGGACCCGCGCGGCGCGATCACCCTACGCCAGGCCCTGCACATGTCCAGCGGGCTCCAGTTCTCCGAGAGTTACGGCAATCCGCTCGGCGACGTGCTCTGGATGCTCTTCGGCACGGGGGACGCGGCGCGCTTCGCCGCGAGCAAATCCCTGGCGGCGCCGCCGGGCACCCGATGGTCGTACGCGAGCGGCACCACCAACATCATCGCCCGCGCCCTTCGCCACGCCGTCGGCGGCGGAGACGAAGACTACTGGCTCTTCCCGCGGCGGGCGCTCTTCGAGCCGCTCGGCATGGCGAGCGCGGTGCTGGAGCCGGACGCGGCAGGTGACTTCGTGGGCTCGTCGTTCATGCTCGCCACCGCGCAGGACTGGGCCCGCTTCGGCACGCTGTATCTCCAGGATGGGATCTGGGGCGACAAGCGCGTGCTGCCCGAGGGCTGGGTCCGCTTCAGCGCCGCGCCGGTGCCCGCCGCGCCCGACGGCGTCTACGCGGCGCATTTCTGGCGCCGCCTCGGGCGGGACGCCTACGCGCCGTCGGGCGAGGACGGCCTTCCCGCCGACGCCTACCACGCTATCGGCCACGAGGGGCAGATCATCACGATCATTCCCTCGCGCCGGCTGGTCGTGGTGCGGCTCGGCCTCGCCGTCGGTCGCGGCGCGTGGGACCAGGCGGCGTTCCTGCGGCGCCTACTCGGACTGCGCTGACTCCGCGGTGCCCATCGCGGCCACCCATACCGACTTCACGTTGACGAACTCGCGGATGCCGAACTCGGACAGCTCGCGCCCGTAGCCCGAGCGCTTGACGCCGCCGAACGGCAGGCGCGGGTCGGACTTCACCATGCCGTTGACGAACACCGCACCCGACTCGATCTGGGCGGCGAGCTTCTCCGCGCCGGCGAGGTCGCGGCTCCAGATCGACGCCCCTAGGCCGAAGGCCGACTCGTTGGCGAGATGCACGGCGTCTCCGCCGTCCTTGGCGCGGATCACCGCGGCCACCGGGCCGAACGTCTCCTCGTCGAAAGCGGGCATCCCCTTGTCCACTCCCGCGAGGAGGGTGGGGGGGTAGAACGCGCCCGGCCCCTTCGGGATCTCGCCTCCGAGGAGCACGCGGGCGCCGCGCTTCTTGGACTCCTCGACCTGCCGGTGAAGCGCGTCACGCAGCTCGTGCCGGGCCTGCGGGCCGACCTGGGTCTCGCGCGCGAGCGGGTCGCCCATGCGCCGCGCCGCCAGCTCCTTCTTGAAGAGGTCGAGGAAGCGGTCGGCCACGGCCTCGACCACGATGAAGCGCTTGGCCGCGATGCAGCTCTGGCCGCTGTTGACGAGCCGCGCGTCGGCGGCGCCGCGCGCGGTGAAGGGGAGATCGGCATCGCCGAGCACGATGAAGGGATCGCTGCCGCCGAGCTCGAGCACCGTCTTCTTCAGCTCGTGGCCGGCCTGCGCCCCGACCTTGGCGCCCACCACGTCGCTTCCGGTGAGGGTGACGGCGGCGATGCGGCGATCGGCGATGAGGGGGCTCACCGCCGCGGCCTCCAGCAGCACGGTGCGAAAGAGGGCCGGGGGAAAGCCGGCCTGGCGGAGCACGTCCTCGATCTGCAGCGCGCAGCGCGACACGTTGGACGCATGCTTGAGGATGGCCGCGTTGCCCGCCATCAGGGCCGGCGCCGTGAAGCGGAACACCTGCCAGAAGGGAAAATTCCAGGGCATGATGGCCAGCACCACACCCAGCGGGTCGTAGCGGACGTAACTCCGGAGCGCGTCCGTCTCGCGCGGATCCTCCCGCAGCATGGCTTCGGCGTGCTCGGCGTAGTACTCGCAGGTCCATGCGCACTTCTCGGCCTCGGCCTCGCCCTGGACGATGGGCTTGCCCATTTCGACCGTCATGGTTCGCGCGAATTCATGCTTGCGCGCGCGCAGGATACGCGCGGCCTCGCGCATGGGCTTGGCACGTTCGGCGACGGGCACCGCGCGCCATTCCCCGAAGGCCGCGTGCGCGCCGCTCACGATGCGCTCGAGTTCCGCGGAGGATGTGGGCTCGAACTTCTCCACCACCTCGCCGGTCGCGGGATTCACCGTCTGGATGCTCATTGGCGTCCTCCTTTTCCTGATGCTGCTCCCGCGCTCGCACCGCTGCAACTCGGAGGGTAAGCTGGCGTGAGGAGGTGGCGGATGAAGGCATCCGACGTGATCGTGCGGTGTCTGGAGAACGAGGGGGTGCGCTATGTGTTCGGCGTGCCCGGCGAAGAGATCCTCGACATCATCGATTCGCTGGTGGACTCACGAATCGAGTTCGTGCCCACCCGCCACGAGCAGGGCGCCGCCTTCATGGCAGACGCGTGGGGGCGTCTCACCGGCCGGGCCGGGGTGTGTCTCTCGACGCTCGGGCCGGGCGCCACCAATCTTGCCACCGGTGTCGCCGACGCCAATCTCGACCGTGCGCCGCTGGTGGCCCTCACCGGCCAGGCCGGCCGCGACCGGGTGCACAAGGAGTCTCATCAGTACGTGGACATCGTGGAGTCCATGCGCCCGCTCACCAAGTGGAACACGCGCCTGGAGACGGCCGCGGTGGCGCCTGAGGTGATTCGCAAGGCCTTCAAGCTCGCGGAGTCGGAGAAGCCCGGCGCCTGCCACGTCGAGGTGCCGGAGGACGTGGCGGACGAGACGGCGGAGGGCCACCCGCTCTCCACCGAGCGCGCCCGCCGCCCGTCCCCCGACCGCGCCGCCCTGCAGGCGGCGGCCCAGCTCATCGAGGGCGCATCGTTCCCGCTCATCTTCGCGGGCAACGGCGTCGTCCGCGGCCAGGCCGCCGACGAGCTGCGCGCGTTCGCCCGCCGCCACGGGATCCCGGTGGTCAACACGTTCATGGCCAAGGGCTGCCTGCCGTACGACGACCCGCTCTGCCTCTTCACCGCCGGCCTCCAGGCCCGCGACTACGTCTCCTGCGGCTTCGAGAAGGCCGACCTGATCCTCTCCGTCGGCTACGACCCGGTCGAATACGCGCCGCGCTTCTGGAATCCCGAGCGGAAGAAGACCATCGTCCACGTGGACTTCACGCCCGCCGAGGTGGACAGCTACTATCAGCCCGCGGTCGAGGTGGTGGCCGACGTGCGCGAGACCCTCGAGCTCCTCGGCGAGCTCGTGAAGGGGCAGAAGGATCCCGCGCCGTTCGCGGTGCTCCGGCGCTTCATCCTGGAGCAGATCGAGGAGGGGGCGGGCGACGACACGTTCCCCATCAAGCCCCAGCGTATCCTGCGCGATGTGCGGAGCGTGATGGCCCGCGACGACATCCTGATCTCGGACGTGGGGACCCACAAGGTCTGGGTGGCGCGGACGTTCCCGGCCTACGAGGCCAACACCGTGTTGATCTCGAACGGCTACGCCGCCATGGGCTTCGCGCTGCCCGCCGCCATCGCCGCCCGCCTCGCGCGTCCGAGCCAGCGGGTCATTGCGGTGTGCGGCGACGGCAGCTTCCTCATGAACGTGCAGGAGCTCGAGACGGCGCAGCGCCTCGGCGTCGCCCTCGTCTGCGTGATCTTCCGCGACGGCGGCTACAACCTCATCGAATGGAAGCAGCAGAACCAGAAGGGCCGCACGGCCGGCGTGCGCTTCGGCAATCCGGACTTCGCCGCCCTCGCGCGCGCCTTCGGGGCCAAGGGCATCACGGTGGGCGCCTCGCGCGACCTCGTTCCCGCGCTTCGGGAAGCGATCGCGCATCCGGGCGTGGCCATCGTGGACGTGCCGGTCGACTACGGCGAGAACGCCCGGCTCACCGCCCGCCTCGGCCACCTCGTCTGCCCCATCTGAGCCCCTCACCCCGCCCTCTCCCGTGAGGGGAGAGGGTCATCGAGTCCCGAAGAGCCGGTCGCCCGCGTCGCCCAGCCCCGGCACGATGTAGCCGTGGTCGTCGAGGTGGCTGTCCACCGCGGCGGTGTAGACGGGTACGTCGGGGTGACGCGAGTGGAAGTGGCGCAGCCCCTCGGGGCAGCTGACCAGGCAGACGAACTTGATCGAGCGCGGGCCGGTCTCCTTGAGCCGGTTGACCGCGGCGACCGCCGAGTTCCCCGTGGCCACCATCGGGTCCATCACGATGGCATCACGGTCGTGCATGATCTTCGGGACCCTGGCGTAGTACTCCACCGCCTCGAGGGTCGCGTGATCGCGGTAGATGCCGATGTGGCCCACCCGCGCGCTCGGCAGAATGCGCAGCATGCCGTCCAGGATGCCCGTGCCGGCGCGAAGGATGGCGACCAGCACGATCTTCTTGCCGTCCAGCACCGAGGCGCTCATGCGGGCGAGGGGCGTCTGGACGACGGTGGCCTGAGTCGGCAGGTCGCGCGTGACCTCGTATCCCAGCAGCATCCCGATCTCCGCGACGAGGGCGCGGAACTCGGAGGTGCTCGTCTCCTTGCGGCGAAGCAGAGAGAGCTTGTGCTGGACCAGGGGATGATCGATCACGTGCACGTCGCGCGCCATGCGTGTCTCCGCCGGTAGCATACCCGCACACGGCGCGAAGTTCCGCGTTACCGTGCACGGATGCATCGCTGGTGGGTCGTCGGCTGCGCCTTCCTCCTCGCCCTGTGGGGCTGGGGGCTCGGCTTCTACGGGCTGTCTGTCTATCTGGTGTCCCTGCGCGCCGTCCGCCCCTGGTCGACGTCTCAGATCTCGGCCGCGTTCACCGCCTACTATCTCGGCGGCGCGGTGCTCACCATCTTCGCGGGCGATGTGTTCCGGCGTGTCGGCCCCCGCGCGGCGGTGACCGCGGCCTCGGTCGCCATGGCCGTCGCCGTCGTGGCTCTCCCCGTCCTCACCGCGCTGTGGCAGCTCTACCTCGCCATGGCCGCGATGGCGGTGGCGTGGTCCGGGATGAGCCTCGCCGCGGTGAACATTCTCGTGGCGCCGTGGTTTCCGCAGCAGCGGGACCGGGGCAAGGCGCTGAGCCTGGCCCTCACCGGCGCCTCGTGCGGGGGCGTGCTCGTGGCGCCCGCGCTCCTCTGGCTGATCCACCGGCACGGCTTCACGCCGGCCATGTGGGTGGGCGCCGCCGTCATGCTCGCCACGCTCCTGCCCGCGGTGGCACTGGTCCTCCGCGGGTCGCCGGCCGTCGCGGCGGGCGCCTCCCCGATCTCCCTGGCCGCCCAGCGCCGCCGCGCGATGGGCAGGGTGGGCTACTGGACCATCTCCGCGTCCTACGCCCTCGGGCTCTCGGCCCAGGTCGGTGTCATCACGCATTTGGTCGCGTTTCTCGTGCCGAAGCTCGGCGCGGGCGGGGCCGGGCTGGCCCTGAGCGTCACCACGCTCTGTGCGGTGCTGGGGCGCTTCTACCTCGCGTCCGCGGTGGATCGCCTCGGCGCGCGTCCCGTCTCCTGTCTGAACTTTCTGCAGGAAGCGGTGGGGCTGGCTCTCTTGGTGACGGGGGACGCGGCGCCGAGCCTCTATGCCGGCTGCGTGCTCGTGGGCCTCGCGGTGGGGAACATGATCACGCTGCCGGGCCTCCTGGTGCAGGAGGAGTTCGCGCCCGCGGACTTCGCCGCGGTGGTGAGTCTCATCGTGGGCGTCAACCAGTTCGCCTACGCTCTCGCCCCCGCGGTGGTCGGCGCCTTGCGCGATCGCACGGGAGGTTACGGGAGCGCGCTCGGGCTCTGCATCACGCTCCTCGTGATGGCCGCCGCGATCATCCTCGTGCGCGGCGGCCGCCGCTCGCCCTAGTCCCGCGTGAAGCGGGGCATCACCCGGGTGGCGAGGAGCTCCATCGACCGCTTCCACAGGGCGGGGCGGTCCCAGTCGTGCCCGGCCATGAGCAGCGTGCCGAACGGCCCGATCTCCTCGCGCAAGGCCACGAGCTGGTCCAGAACGTGTGACGGAGTACCGGCGATGATCATGCCGCGCTTGACCGCGTCCACCGTGGTCTGAGCGTCGGGCAGGTCGACGTCCGGCTTGATCATGAACAGGGCCTTCCGCCCCAGCGAGAACGAGTGGATGAAGAACTTGTAGTAGAAGGAGAGGCCCGAGTCGGGATCGGCGAGGTACTCCTCGGCCTCGGCGTCCGACTCGGTCACGAGCACGCTCCGCGACACCCGCCACACGCCGGGATCCGGCCGGCGCCCGGCCGCCTCGCAGCCTTCCACGTACTTCTCCCAGTGGCCGCGTAGATAGCGCCGGTGGAAGAAATTGCCGGAGACGGGGATCCAGCCCTTCTCGCCCGCGACCTTCGCGGTCGAGGAGTTGGGCGTGATGATCGAGATCGCGATCGGCGGATGCGGGTGCTGGAGCGGGCGGGGGATGTAGCCGACCTTGAACTCGGGCCAGATGGCATCCTTCAGGGCGAACTTCCAGAAGCGGCCGTTGATCTCGTAGGGCGGATCCTGGGCCCAGAGTCGGAGCACGACCTCGATGGATTCTTGGACCATCTGGGGACGCAGCTCGGCCTGGCCCACGTCGAACATCTCGAGATCCGACACGAGGCCGCCGGGGCCGATGCCCATGATGAAGCGCCCCCCGGAGAGCTGGTCGAACATGGCAGCATGGGCGGCGACCAGACCCGGATGCACCTGGGGCAGGTTCAGCACGCCGGTGCCCAGCCGGATGTGTTTGGTCAGCGGGATCACGGTGGCGAGGAAGATCAGCGGCGAGGTGATGCGCTCGCTCCACGACGAGAAATGCTCGCCCACGTACGCCTCGGTGAAGCCCAGGCGATCGGCGAGGATGACCGCCTCGCGGTCCTCCTCGAGCAGCTGCGCGTAGTTCTTCCCCGGGTGATGGAACGGCATGGTGAACATCCCTAGCTTGACGGGCACGCTCATCGATTCGCTCTCGGGATCTTGCCGATGCCGGGCAGGCGGCCGAGGAAGTTGCCGGTGACGCCGCCGTCCACCACGAGATCGTGGCCGTTGATGTAGCGGGCGTCGGGCCCCAGCAGGAACGCGACCACGTCGGCCATGTCGTCCGGCCCGGCGACGCGGCCCAGGGGGACCAGTGCATCGCGCGCCCCCGCGACCTCTCGGTCGGCGTAGACGGGCTCGGTCATCCCTGTCCGCACCATTCCCGGCGAGACCGCGTTCACGCGGATGCCGTCGCGGCCGAGCTCCTGCGCGAGCACCTTCACCAGCATGATCACCGCGGCCTTGGTGGGGCCGTAGGCGCCGAGGTTCGCGTGCGCGTTGCTGCCCGACATGGAGCCGATCGCCACCATGGCACCCCGCGAAGCCTTGAGGGCGGGGTACGCGGCCTTGGCGAGGAGCCAGGTGGCGCGCGTGTTTACCGCGAAGAGCCGATCCCAGTCCTCCACGGTGTACTCCACCAGGGGCCCGGGCCGGTTGATGCCGGCGTTGCTCACGAGGCCGTCGAGCCCGCCGAGCTTCGTCACCGCCTCGGCCACCACGCGGCCCGGCGCCTCCGCGCTGCCCATGTCGCCGGCCAGCGGCAGCGCCGCAGCGCCGAGATCGGTCAGCTCGGCGGCGACCTGCTGGAGCGCCGGCGTCAGCGCGAGATCCACCGCTGCGATGTGCGCCTTCTCCCCCTTCGCCTGCGCATCGCGCGCGAGCCGCAGGCACGTCGCCCGCCCGATCCCGCTCGCCGCGCCCGTGACCAGTGCCCGCATGGACGCCTCCGGATATGTGAACTCGTGGATCCAGGAGCTGCGCGTGGCCGCCCGTCCCTGAAACGCACGAAGTGTACCGCACTTTCATGCTATTGCTGAGCGGGTGAGCCGCGTCGCTCCCGCGGCGAGCGCGGCGACTTCGCGCTTCGCCGCCCTCGAAGTGCTGTCCGAGCCGTCCTATCGGCGGCTCTGGCTCTCCGGTCTCTTCGTCAACGCCGCGCGCTGGATGGATCTCGTGGTGCTCGGCTGGCTCTCCTATCAGCTCACCGGCTCGCCCTTCATGGTGGGGCTCGCCGCCTTCGCGCGATCGGCGCCGATGATGGCGCTGGGCCCGCTCGCCGGCATCGTGGCGGATCGCGCGCACCGGGGTCGCGTGCTGCTCGCCACCCAGACGCTCGGGCTCCTCACCGGCCTCGCCCTCGCGCTGGTGTTCGCGCGAGGCGCCGGCGGCTACTGGCCGCTCGTCGGGCTCGAGGTGCTGTTCGGCGCGCTGTGGGCGCTCGACTTCCCGGCGCGTCGCACGTCGATCTTCACGCTGGTCGGCCCGCGCCGTGTCGCCCACGCGGTGTCGCTCGAGACCGTCTCGATGCAGGTGGCGAAAATCGGCGGCCCCGTGCTCGCCGGCGTGGGCCTGGCGCGCCTCGGCCCCGAATCCTGCTTCGGGGCCATTGCCGTGCTCTACGCGCTCGGGCTCCTCGTCTCACTGGGGCTTCCCGGGCGGATCGGCGGCCCCGCGCTCGGGCCGCGCGCCGGCGTGCTCGCCACCCTCGTGGAGGGTGCGCGCACCGCCTGGGCCGAGCCCACCGTGCGGGCGGTGCTTCTCATCACCGTGCTCATGAACACGCTATTCTTCCCCTACCAGCACATGCTGCCGGTGTTCGCCCGCCACGTGCTGGGCGGTGGCCCCGAGTTTCTCGGCGCGCTCGTCGCCGCCGACGGCCTCGGCGCGCTGCTTGGGGCGCTCGCCATCGCGTCACAGCGCGGATTCATCTCGCACCGGCGCCTGTTCGCGCTCTCGGTGCTGAGTGCGCCGTTCCTCCTCCTCGCCTTCTCGGCCTCGCGTTGGGGCGGGCTCTGCCTCGCCATTCTCGTGCTGATCGGCACGCTCGAGTCCGGCTTCGCGTCCATGCAGAGCACGCTGGTGCTGCTGTCGGCGCCCGAAGCGTCGCGGGGCGGAGCCATGGGCATACTTTCCGCGTGCATCGGGACCCAGCCGCTCGGTACGCTCTGGATCGGGCTCCTCGCCAGCACGGCGGGCGTGCCCCTCGCGATGGCGGTCGACGCGGCGGTCGCGCTCACTCTGATCCTGCCTCTAGCGCTTTCACTGGATCGGCTGCGCAGTCGAGAAATTTGACAATCCGATGGGCGGGCGGGTCACTCCGCCCCGTAAGAGGCTGCCGCCACTGGCCCTCCCCCGTGGCACTCGCCTTGCTCGATCGGAGATCGGTGAAATCCCCACGCTCCGCGTCAGCCCGGGCGTGCTGACCTATAATGGTGCACGATTCATACGCCGATGCGATCGAGGGGAAAGTCCGCGGGAGTAGGTGAAGGGCATGGTGTATCTCAGGCGGGCGGGCGGACGATGAGGACGGAGCATCTCCTCGACCGCGTGGGTGAGGCCACGGTGACCGCGCCGGCGCCCGGACATGTGGCCATCCAGCCCATGACTCTGCTGCGCGACACCCGCATGGCGCTCGTGCAGCACCCGGACTCGCTGGTGGAGTTCCCGCCGCTCGTGCTCGGCCCGCACCCGCGACTGCTCGTCGCGTGCGGCATCCGGAAGATCGCGTGGAGCCGCCTTCCGTCGGAGATCACCTTCGAGGCGTCGATCCTCGTCGACGGCGAGGGCGAGACACGCGTACTCTCCCTCGGGCTCGATCCACACCACCGCGCGGAGGACCGTCACTGGGTGGAGCGGGACATCGACCTTGCCCGCTTCGCGGGACGCCGCGTGCGACTGGTGCTCCGCAGCTCGGTATCGCGGCGTCTCGACCCGCACCATGCCTGGGGCGGCTGGGCCGATCCGCGCATTCTCCACGACGCGCCGTCAGCGCCGCGCCGCGCGCGGCCCACGCCCGATTCCCCGGTGGTGTTGCTCGTCTCCGCGGATGCGCTGCGCGCGGACTATCTGGGATGCGCGGGACATCCAGGCTTGCGCACTCCGCATCTCGACGCGCTCGCGAAGTCCGGGGTCCGCATGATCCACGCGCGGGCTCAGGCGGGGACCCGCATGGGCTCCTATGCGAGCCTCCTGACCGGTCAGCATGTGCCGACCCACGGGATCGACGCCGAATGGGGGCGGATGCCGGCCAGCCTGGCCACGTTGCCCGTCTATCTCCGCGCCTTCGGCTATCACACCGTGTTTGCCGCCAGCGACACCGGGCTGGGCGCCCGCTCGTCGGGGGTAGGCGATCTCTTCGCCGAGCAGATTCCCTCGCTCGCGCGCGCCCGCCAGGACGGCGCGATCACGACACGGCAGTGGGTCGACTGGCTGGACCGGCGCCCGGCCCGACCGAGCTTCGTGTGGCTCGAGTACGCCGACGCGCAGCCGCCGGCGCCGCTTCCCGAGCCGTTTCGATCCATGTATTACACCGGCGATCCCACCCGGACGGCGCGCGAGCATCGGGCGGCCGACGTGGCCGGCATCCGGGCGATCGAGGCGGTGCGGGAGATCGAGCAGGCGCTGCCCGCGCTGCGGAAAGGTCGCCCCGACGCCGTCATCACCGAGACTCTCCGCGCCACGGTGGCGCAGTGGCGCGGAGCGGCCGGCACCGGCCCCGATCTGGCCGCGTATCTCGTCTCACTATCGGCGGAGGCCCGACGCGGGCTCAGCGTCTCGCGGTTGGCCGACTGGCTCGACGGCGAGGTGCGCGCGCTCCAGGAGGGGGCGGTGTCGCGGGATCTGGTGGCCTGGCTCGAGCGGCTCCTACCCATGCTGAAAGAGGCCGACACCGACGCGACGTCGTGGCTCGAGGGCGTCGTGGACTTTCGCTACGCCATCGGACAGTACATGGCCGGAATCTCGTATCTGGACCTCCAGGTCGCGCATCTCATCGAGGCCCTCGAGGACCGAGGGATCGCCGAGCGCAGCACGGTGATCGTGTGCTCACCCCATGGCGAGTGCCTCGGCGAGCGCGGCGTCTTTTTCGCTCACCACACGCTGCTCGAAGCCTCGCTCCGCGTGCCGGTGATCTGGAAGCCGGCCGTCGGCAGCCTCCACGCGCCCGGCGCGGAGATCGGGGGCGTATTCGACCTGATCGACGTTTTCCCGACGTTGGTGGAGTCCCTGGGACTGCCCGTCCCCGCCGGCCTCGCGGGGGCCAGTCGCTGGGCCAGCCTGCGGAACGGAACCGACATCCCGCTCCATCCCAGCGTGGCGGTGAGCCAGCACGGCGCCATGCTCGCGCTCACGCTGCCGCCGTGGAAGCTCCTCACCGTCTACCGCGACCACCGGGTTTCGGAGGAGTGGGCGTGGCGCGCGGGCGACCGCGCGCTCCACGACCTCCGCGACGTCCCGCCCGACCGGGTGGACGTCGCGGCGCGGCATCCCGACGTCGTGGGCCAGGTCGCCCCGCACCTCGACGCGTGGCGACGGGCGATGGGCTGGGTAGGGCGGGAGCGGGGTTGAGGTCGGCGCGCGGCGCCTCAGGCGCCGCCGAGCGGGCAGCCGGGGGGCATGGCGGCCTTCTTCTTCTCGATGATTCCCGTGGCGTAGCGCTCGAGGTAATGCGTGATGGTCTCGACGCGGATCTTCACCGAGCCCGCCGGCTTGGTGGAGTCGAGATCCTGGAAGGAGAAGAACAGCGTCCCCGAGCGCTCCACGATCTGTTGCACCGGCGTGTACGTGGGCTGGTCCATCCCGCACTCGTAGCTGGCCATCCGCACCACGCAGGCGACCCAGGGCACCCGCGCCGCCGCCTTCGCGCCCCACAAGATCTCGTTGGTGTTGGAGGAGTACGAGGAGGGCCAGACGTCGCGGATGTCGAAGGGGGATTTGATGACGCCGGCCTTGATGTCCTCCCCGAAGGCCCAATCCATCAGATCCTGGTCGATGGGAAAGTACTGAGCCCACAGCACGGGATAGCCGTACGCCTGCAGATCCACCTCGATCTCGTGGCCGATGCCGGGGTCCATGTGGTAGGGCCGGGCCAGCACGAGGAGGCAGGCGCGGTTCTCGCGCGCGCACCACTCGAGGACTTGGCGGCTCTTTTGACGCAGGCGATGATTGAAGTCCGCGAGCGCGCGGAAGCCCGCGTCCACCGCGCGGCTCGTCTCCTCGGCGGTGAGGCCGGGGATGGTGTCCCGCATGCCCTCCCAGAGCTGCTTGGGCACGAGCTTGGGCTCGTCCAGCGACACGAACGGCGAGCAGTAGCGGATGCCCTGCTCGGCGAAGACGTCCCGCTCCTTCATGAAGCCCGCCTTGATGTTCTCCGGCGCCGCCATGACCCGCGGGCAGGTGAGCGTCTTGGCTACGTGGCCGGACATGAAGGAGGGGAGGTTGTAGATCATGGGCGAGAAGACGATGTCGAGCTTCTCGCGCTGACCGAACAGGAGCTCGCCGTAGTGGCCGGTGATGCACTTGACGGGGTAGCAGCAGTCCACGGTGCCGCGGCCCTTGCCGAACTGCCGGCCCTGCTCCTCGGAGGTGTCGGAGGAGAAGACGAGCCGGCGGCCGTCGATTCCCAGCGCGCCGAAGAAGCCCACCCAGAACTGGTGGGTGGACCAGAGGTTCAGGACCCGCGGGATGCCGATCCGCAGGCTAGCCCGCGCCGGCGGCGGACTCGACTCGGGGACGGCGGAACGCGTCCGCCCGAACCATCTCGGCAACGTTAGGGTACTCACGCTTGACCTCCTCCAGCTTGGCCTTGACCTCGCGCAGCTCGTTGACGTCCTCGACCAGCCCCTTGGGACAGGAGTTGCCGCTGATGACGCGCTCCCATCCCTGGGCCAGAGGGAGCTTGCTCCAGGGCCGCCCGGCCGCGCCGGGGAGCTGGACGTCGATGAACGTGCGCGTGCAGTTGATGGGACACCACTTGCAGACGGTCTCCGGCGCGGTGGTGCTGTTGTAGACCAGCGCCGCGATCGCGTCGAAGCCGCGGAAGCGCGTGGCCCCGCCGCGGTCGCGCCAGTCCACCGCGCAGAGCGCGGCGCCGATGGCGCCGGCCTCGCCGGAGTAGGGGTGCAGCACCACGTCGGCCTCCGGCACCTTGCCGCGGATGAAGTCCACCTGGGCCTTCACCACCGCCATGTTCCGGTGGGTGCCGCCCTGGAGCACGAACTTGCGGCCGACCGCCTTGAGATTCTGGAGCTGGCCCGCGTAGATCCACACGTTGATGGGCAGTACCGCGGCCAGCGCGGCCATGATCTCCTCGGCGGCCCAGCCCTTGCGCTGCTGGTTCACGATGTCCGACTGGAGGAACACGCCGCATCCCATGGCGAGGGTCGGCATGGCCTTGGCCTGGAACGCGCGGTCGGCGTAGGCCTCGAGCGGCACCGAGTAGCGCTCGGCCACCCCCTGGAGAAAGGCCCCGTTGCCGGACGAGCACTGCGAGTTCAGGCGGAAGTCGGCCACCGTGCCCTGGCGCAGGATCATGATCTTGACGTCGGTGCCGCCCACGTCGCAGATCACGTCGGCGTCCGGGAAGAAATGCAGCGTCCCGGTGGCGTGGGCCACGGTCTCCACCACCGCGACGTCCGCGCCCAGCACGTCCTTCAGGAGATCCTTGCCGTAGCCGGTGAGGGCGAGGCCCGCCACGTCCGTGAAGCCGGCCGCGCGCACCTGCTGGAACAGCGACTGCGCGTCCTCGATGGGATTGCCCTTGGAGAGGGCGTAGCCGCTGAAGAGGATGTCGCGCGCCGGGGACACCACCACCGCCTTCGCCGTGGTGCTGCCGAAGTCGCAGCCGACCAGCACCGGGCCGCCATGGACGGGGGCGGCCTGTGGGGGTGGCGCGGCGGCGGGGCGCTTGAGGTCGTACGCGGACACGAAGCTCTCGAGGTCCGCGGCGCAAGCCACCAGCGCCTTGCCCCCATCCTTGGCCTTCTGCTCGGCCTGGCCTTCCTCGACCCACCAGCGGAGCTTGTCGCGCCCGGCGTAGACAGCGACGCCCTCCGGCTCGGCCCGGCCGATCTCCACGCAGCCGAGGCAGGCGTAGTAGAGCGCCTCCTTGGGCACCACGATGCAGTCGGCCGCGCTCTTGCCCTCGGGCAGCGCGAGTTTCCGCTGGTCCCACAGCTTGGCGAGATGGTGGCGCCAGGCTTCCTGGAGGCCGCGGAAGAAGAGGTTGGGCCCGCCCAGCAGCAGCACCTCGGGCGCGGGCGTGTTGCCCTTGGTGAGCGTGGCGAGGTTCTGGTACACCACCGCCTCGAAGAGGCTGGCGATGATCTCCTCCACCGGCACGCCAGACTTCACGAGGGTGTTGGCGTCGGTCTCGGCGAAGATCCCGCACTTGCTGCTCACCTTGTGGAGGCTCATGCCGGCGTAGGGCATCTCGGCGAGGCGCTCGCTCGCCACCGAGAGCTTGCGCGCGGTCTTCTCGATGAAGGTCCCGGTGCCGCCGCTGCAGGCCGACTGCATGTAGACCTGCTTGGTCTTCCCGCCGCCGCCCGGCGTGAAGAAGATCGTCTTCATGTCCTCGCCGCCGATCTCGGACACGAAGCGCACGTCGGGATGCTGGCGCTCCACGCAGGCGGCGACCGCCACCACCTCCTGCACCATCTTGGCGCCCACCAGCGGGGCGAGGAATCCGGCGCCCGAGCCGGTGAAGAAGATGCGGTCGCGCTCGGGCGCGAGCTGCGCTTCCTCTTCCATGCGCCCCAGGAACTCCAGCACCTTCTCGGCCTGGCGGGTGTTGTGCCGCTGGTAGTCGCGCCAGAGCACGGTTGGCGCCAGAGGTCCGCTTCGCTCCGCTCGGGAATCATTTTCGTTTCCGCTCGGCTCGCCTTCGGCTGCGTCTCGCCATTCAACCACCAACGCCTTGACGGTGGTGGAGCCGACGTCCATCCCGACGTACTTCATGCCGCCGCCTTCCTCAGCGAGCCCGTCTTCTCGGCGACGTGGAGGACCAGGTTGGCTCCCGTCCCCGCGCAGCCCATGTGCGGCACCTTGTAGTCGGCGCGCGTCATCGCCGGATGCGCGTCCAGATAGCTCTGGACCGCCTCGAGCGTCATGCCGCTGCGCTCGAGCGCGTCATCGAACTCACGCTGGGCCCGCTTCTTGGCCTCGGTGAGGATCATCTGGCAGCGCGAGAGCGCGTGGACCTCGGCGTCGCCCTTGATCTCCAGCGGCGCGTAGAGGAGGTCCGGGTACTTCCCGATCACGCCGGACATGGCGCCGATGCTCATGGTGTTGGGCAGGCAGGAATACGGTGACAGCTCGCAGATCATGTGGGCCTTCTTCTTCGTGTGGGCCCAGATGGCCTTGCCGATCAGCATGTCGCCCTCGCCCCCGTCCAGCCGCTGATTGAAGTAGGGCGCGGCCAGACGGCGCAGCTCCATCTGCTGCGGCAGCTCGTGGGCGAGGTTGCCCATGGCGCGCCGGAGCCGCCCAAACACGCCGCGGTAGAGGCCCTGCACCGCGCGCCCGAGGCCGAGCTTGAGGCGCGCGCCCTTCTCGATGCCGGAGTAGTCCTCGAAGCGCTGCAGGCCGAGCCGCAGCAGATAATCCATCCAGACCGTGATGCCGGCGGGATAGACCTCGGCTCCTTCGGCCTCGAGCCAGCGGTGGATGTTGTAGTTGGGGTCGCCCTCCACCGTCTGGAGGTAGAACTCGCCCGTGATCTTCACGGTGGGCTTGGCGCGCAGCCGGTCCACCTCGATGGACGCGAACTTCTGCCGGATCGCCCGCATGACCTTCACGAAGCGCCGCGTGGTGAGATACCACGCCAGCGACTTGTAGGGGCCCATCTGCGGACGATCGCGGAAGGTCTGGTACAGGAGCTCCACCGACGCCTTCACCACCGCGTTGGTCGCGCCCGGCACCACCTCGTAGGGCCGCACCTGATACTCGAGATCCTGGACCAGGTCGGTGGTGAAGATCGCCCAGAGACAGCCCAGAGTCACCGGCAGGTTCATGTCGAAGCCGTCGCCCATGGCCGCCTTCTGGTCGAGCTGGTCCTGGGCGAGGAGGAACATGCGGAAGGCCTCGAGACCGGAGTTGCGCAGGGCCAGCTCGTAGCTCTGGTGGTACTGCCCGAAGCGGCAGGCGCCGCAGGAGCCGGCGGTGAGGTAGACGTACTTCTTGTTGACCTCCTCCGCCCCGATCTCGCCGGACCTCTTCTTGAGGAAGTTCACGAGATTGCCGGTGGTGAAGCTGGTCGGGCAGCACTGGCCGATGTCGGCGGTCTCGCGTCCGGTGAGGAGGTCGTCCTTGGTGGCGACGGGGAGAATTTCCGCCTTGTTGCCGCCGCTCTCCAGCACCGCCTGGAGGATCCGCTCCACGCGCCAGTGCAGCCCGCCGAAGAGAATGGTGACGGAGTCCCGCTCGGCCCGCGTGAAGGGCCGGGGCGCATACGTGCGGTAGGGGGAGATCGCCCCTCGCTCAGTGGTCGCGGTGGTCATGCCGGTCTCCTTGGAGGCTCGCCGGAGCCCTGTGGCCCGCCTGGCCATGACGGCTCGCCTCATTATGGATCCACGCCTCGAGTAGCTGCACCGAGGCGAAACCGGGCAGGCGCCGGATGGTGTCGTCCACCTTCCGGGCCGCCGCGCGGCCCTCATCGCCGCCGAAGAGATAGCCGGCGAGGAACGCAATCTCCTCGTGCGGCTGCACGCCGCTGCCGACGGGCGCCCAGAAGCGGTCGACGAGCAGGCGCGCGACGCGCGCCGCCCCCGGCCGCCGCAGGCGGATGTCAGCTTGTCGATAGTAGAAAAAGAAGTGCCGGGACTCGTCAATGTTGATTTGGCGCAGGAGCTCCGACAGGACAGGGTGGTCGGCCACCGCGGCCAGCCGCCTATAGCCGGTTAGCGTGGTCAGCTCGTTGATCGCGCCCCACGTCATGTGCACCGCGCAGAAGTCCGGCCACGCCCGGGACAGGAGCGCGGTGGCGGCGGACTCCAGGCGCTTCACCAGGGGCTCGCGGCTTCGCCCGCGCGGGCGGGGATCCACGCGGTAGCCCGCGGCCTCCAGGAAGCGTGCCAGCGCGAGCCCGTGGAACGTCTCCTCGTGGAGCCAGCAGGCGAGAAACGTGGCCACCTCGGGATCGTCGATGGCGCGGGTGGCCAGAAGCGAGCGGAGATAGATGATGGTGTGGCTCTCGATGTCTTGCATGTAGCGGAGACCGCGGGCGGCGGCGGCGCTCAGCGGGTGACGCGCGACGTCGTCCCACGGGATAGCGTCGAGATCCAGCACGCCCGAGCGGCTCACCCAGGCGTCGAGATCGAACGTGTCGGGCGCCGGCATGGTATCCATCGCCTCACCCGGTACTACGCCCCACGCCGGGTGAATGGATGCCCAGTGAAGCGCCACGCTCGTCACGGATCAGGGGCCCCAGCTCGTCCGATGGCCCTGGAAGGGACTGGGAATGCGGCGGATGTCCTGGACGAGATCGGGCGGGAGAAAGGCGGCGTCGCCCTCCGCGGCGCGGGCATAGATGCCGTCGGCGATACCGCCGAAGCGGCGGGCGATCGCCGGCGCGATCTCGGCGTGCGTTCCGACGGCGGCGAAGAGGTGCACGACGTCGTCGGAGACCTGGGCGGCGATGCGGTCCCATTGCCCGGCCTTGGTCATGGTGTTGAGCTTTGCGCCGAGATCCTCGAGACCGTGGGGCGCCAGCACCGGCCGGTAGGCCGGGGTCGAGGCATAGAAGGCCACGCGGTAACGCACCCACTCGAAAGCCTTGGCCACCGCGGCGGCGTCGGGACCCGTGGCGATGAATCCGCCGCCCGTCACCTCGAAATGCTCGCGCTTGCGTCCGCTCGCCCCCATGCCCTCCTGGAGCCGCGGTAGCACGGCGTCGTCGAGGTACTTGCGCGTGCAGAAGCCGTGGAGCCGCACACCGTCCGCCACCTCCCCGGCCAGACGAAGCGCGTGCGGCCCGACTGCCGCGATGGTCACCGGCACCATGGGCTGGCCCATCGAGCGAGGCGTGAAGTTGGGGGTCATCAGCGTGAAGCGGTAGTGGTGACCCTCGAAGCGCAGCGGGCCCCCGTGCTCCCAGGCCCGCCAGATCGCGCGCAGAGCCTGCACGTACTCGCGTAGCCGGGGCACCGGGGGACTCCAGGGCACGGAGAACCGCCGCTCGTTGTGAGCGCGGATCTGGGGCCCCAGCCCGAGCACGAAGCGGCCGCGCGAGGCGATCTGAAGGTCCCACGACGCGTTCGCCACCACCATCGGGCTTCGCGGGAAGGCGATCGCCACCGCGGTGCCGAGGGTCACCCGCCGTGTGTTCACCGCGGCCACCGCGAGAGCCAGGAAGGGCTCGTTCTGGTTCTCCATGGTCAGGAGGCCGTCGTAGCCGGCCTCCTCGGCGGCGCGCGCGGCCGCCGGTACCTCCGTCAGATCGTACTGGGGCAGCGCGCTGAGCACGCGCATCAGGCGTGAGCGGGCTGGTACTCGTCGCGCACCGTCACCGAGAGCGCGCCGGTCTGGCACGTGGCGACGGTGTAGGTGGCATAGACGGCCCGGCAGGGGGCGCCCTTGGCCGCGTGAAGCTCGAGGCGGCCGAGATCGCCGATCACCGAGACCACGGTTTGCACGTTGCGTCCGGGGAAGGGGTGCGCGCAGAGGCTGTGCGGCGCGTTCGCGTGATCGCGATAGGCGTGCCGCACGTCGTTGACATCGAGAGGGTCGGCGCCGGCTGTGAGAAGGGACTCCAGGCGCTCACGGCGGCGGAGGGAATTCTCGCTGGGCGTCTCGTATCCTTGGAGCTCCGGCGCCTCCAGGTGATTGGCGTGCACGAGCAGGCCGTCCCGCCCGCGGATGATCCCCGCCTCCTTGCGCAGCAGCTCGGCATCCAGCATCTCGCCGCGGGCGTCGGCCACCAGCAAGTTGCGCGAGGCCGCCCGGGGCGGCCGCATCGCGGCGGCGAGGGCGGCCTCCGCGCTCTCCTCGCGGAGCGCCAGACGGGAGAGGAGATAGCGCGGGAGCCCCTCGCCCCAGCCGGTCGGGTCGTCCACGAAGTTCGCGCACACGCCCACGCCGGCCTCGTTCAGGCCGTTGTGCCCGAGGAGGCCCGCCGTCATGTACATGAGCGTGGCGGGCGCCTCTCGCGGGTGCTGCCGGACGATCACGCCGTACGCCTCGAGGAACGGGATCAGGTCCACGTTCTGGCCGAAGAGGACATGGCCGCCCTCGGCGCGATGGCCACTCAGCGCGAAGGTGGTGCACTCGGCCGGAGGCTCGACGGGCGGTGCCTTGGGCGGCCGCTTCCCGCGCAGCACCTCGGCGCGCGCTTGCAGCACGAGCAGCTCGTCCAGTGGGATCCCGGATCCCCGGGCCATGCCCTCGAGTTCTTCCCATAGGAAAGGCGCGTGGGCCTGGATGGGCTCGGCGTAGGGCTGGGCTGCGGTCACCACCGCATGGCGCGGCGCGCCGGTCTCGCGCATGACATGCGCGATCCAGGCGTCGAGATGGTCGCCGATGAGCGGGGCGAAGATCTGGCCGACTTGCTCGCCCATCGCGCCCCACGAGCCTCGCACGCTGGCGAACGGGAGAATGTCCGGGGTGGCCATGGCGCGAGCCTACCATTTTCTTTTGACTAGTGAAGACCCCCTGCTAGCATGAGTCGCACAGATGGTTAACGTCTTCGGGAGATTTTGAGGCCCGGGTCGTGACGGACATCCCGCCTGAGAAGGCTCCTGTCGCTCGCTCCTATTGCCCCGGCTGCGAGCCGTTTGCCGACAGCCTCCTTGAAGTCCTCGACGTGCAGTGGTGCGACGATCATCTCCCTGCGCGCGAGGGGGCGGACGACGCGCTCGTCTCGTCGAACGGCACGCTGTTCGGGAGCGCGGAAGCCGGCGGCGACGGAAACCGGGCCTGGTGCGAGCTACTGCACCGCGCGGAGCGCGAGCCCGTGCGGCGCGCGCGCCCGCGCCGCGCACGTCCCCTCGAGAACTGAGCGGCCGACCGGCTGAGCGGTTCGACGCCCTAGCTGCGCTCGAGCCGCCGGAAGGCGGCAAGGGCCAGGATGGGCGCGGCGATCGAGATCCCCGCGAACGTCATCGGTGCCGATGCGCTGCCCGAGTGGTCGCGCAGCATGCCCGCCAGCCCGGGCGCGACGGTCATCGCCGCGTAGAACACCGTGTAGTAGACGCCGAGCCCGGTCGCGAGCGCGGCAGCCGACAGCGCCTTCGGCAGGAGCGTCATCACCGCGCCCGGCGGCGCGCCCGCGAGCACGCCGACGAGGAAGCACGTGAGCGCCGGCATGCCCGTGTAGGGCAGGGCCACGATGGCGACCATGGCCAGCAGCGAGCCGACCACGGTGAGCCGGTCGGGGTGCCGCATGCGGTCGGCGAGCAGGCCGCCCAGCGGCACCGACGCCAGCGTGACCCAGATGGCGAGGCTGGTCACCGCGCCCGCCGTGCCCACGGCCAGGCCCGTCGACACGAGGAAGCCCGGTGTGAAGCTCAGGAACACGATGTAGGCCGCGTTGAAGACGCCCCAGACGAGGCCCGCGAGGATGGCCAGGCGGAGCTCGCGCGGCTGGAGCGCGGCGCCCGCCGGCGCGGAGGTCTCGCGCTCCGGGGGATCGCGATAGACGGTGAGCATCAGCACGAAAGCGACGATGATGAACAGCACGGTCAGGTGCAGCGCAGCGCGCCACGACGTGGCGGCGGCCAGCGAGCCCAGCGTCGCCAGCGCGACGCCGATGCCCATCGGCCACGACGTCAGCATCACGCTCATCGCGGTGGCGAGCTCGCGGCCGGCGAACCAGTCCGCGACCATTTTCGTGAGCATCACGTTCAGGAGCACGCCCCCCGTCCCGCTGACGACGCGGCCCACGGCGGCGAGCAAGAAGCCGTGACTCGACGCGGTGGCGAGCCCGCCCAGGCTCATCAGCGCCAGGCCCAGGAGCACCAGGCGCCGCTCGCCGAAGCGCCGCCCCAGCATGCCCCCGGGATAGGCAATGGCCGCGCCCGGAAGCATGAAGAGCCCCATGAGCCAGCCGACCTTTCCGTAGCCGAGGTGGAGCTCGCCGAGAAGGAGTGGCGAGACCGACGCGATGGATTGAAACTGGATACCCATGGACAGGCGCGTGAAGAAGATGACGCCGAGCATTGCCCAGCGGAGAGTCACCGGGGGAGCATAACTCGGCGGAAGGTCATACCGTTCCAGTAAACAAACGTCAGAGGCGTTACGTCTGGTGGGTAGAGGCCCCGGATCGGCCTCGAGGAGACTCCATGGCAACGAAACGCGTTCTGGCAGCACTGTTGGTGCTGGTCATGGTCCTTCCCGGACTGGGCCCGGTCCTCCCGGGACTGGCCGCTGGGCTGGCTGCTGCCCAGACACCTCCACCTCCCCCTCCGCCGCCTCCCCCCCCCGCCGCCGCCCCCGACGCGTCCACGCCGCCGCCCCCGCCCACGCCGGGCGGCCAGGCCCAGACCGCCGAGAGCACGACCGCGCCGGCGGACGTGACGCCGATCCGCATCAGCTACCTCAACGGTGAAGTGTCGTTCTGGCGTCCCGGCGCCACCGAGTGGGCGGCGGCGGCCATGAACACGCCGCTCGCTCCCGGTGACGTCCTCTATACGGCCAACGGCGGCACCGTCGAGGTGCAGCTCGACTCGCGCTCGTTCGTGCGCGCCGCGCCCGGCACCCACCTGAGCCTCGACAATCAGGAGCCCGACTTCGTGCAGTTCCGCGTGACCGCGGGGCACGCTGCGCTCGATGTCCGCGAGCTGGCTCCCGGCCACACCGTGGAGCTGGCCACGCCGGGCGGCGCCTTCACCGTGGAGAGGGCCGGCTACTATCCGCTCGACGTCAACGGCGACACCACGACGTTCCGCGCGTATCGGACGGGCGCCGCGACCGTGACCCCCGCGGGCGGCGCGGCCACACCGGTGGCCGCCAACCACGAGGTGCGGCTGGTGGGCACCGAGGCCGCGCAGGTGGAAAGCGCCGGCGCGCCCGAGCTCACCGCGTGGGATCGATGGAACTATCAGCGCACCGACTACATGGTCCAGTCCGCGAGCACACAGCACGTCGGCAACGGCGTGTACGGCGCCGAGGAGCTGGATCGCCACGGCTCGTGGCGCACGGTCGAAACGTACGGCTCGGTATGGGTGCCGAACGGGGTGGCCGCGGGCTGGGTGCCGTACAGCACCGGACGCTGGATCTGGGATCCGCGCTTCGGCTGGACCTGGCTCGACGCCGCGCCATGGGGCTGGGCGCCGTATCACTATGGGCGCTGGGTCTTCGTGAACAACTACTGGGCGTGGGCGCCGGGCCCGGTAGTCGTGCGGCCCGTGTACGCTCCGGCGCTGGTCGTGTTCCTCGGCGGCGTGACGCTGTCCTTCGGGCGTCCCGTTTGCTGGGCGCCCCTCGGCTGGGGCGAGCCGCTCATCCCGTGGTGGGGGCGGCCGGGCTTCGTGGGCCACGCCACCTGGCGCGGCTGGGGCGGGCCCCGCGTGGTCAATAACGTGGTCGTGAATCGCAACACCACGGTGAACGTGACCAACATCAACGTCTATCGCAACGTGACCGTGAACAATGCCGTGGTGGGCGTGCGGTCCGATCAGTTCGGCCGGGGCGCGGCCCGGGTGGAACGCGTGAATGGGAACGAGGCGCGTGAGCTCCGGCCCGTCCGGGGCGCGGTCGACGTGCGCCCGGTGGCGGCGAGCGTGACGCCCACCAACGGCTCCGCGCCGCGCCCGCCCGCCGCGATGGAGACGCGCACGGTGGTCGCCACGCGCGCGCCGCGCGACGTGACGCCGACGCTGCGGGCCGAGGGCTTGACCAGTGCCCGGCCTTCGGCCGAGGCCGCCGCGCCCCCGCGCATCGTCCCGGCGCCACGCCAGTCCGTGCGGCGTGAGCCCGAGTCGAACGCCACCCAGGCGCCGCGTGCCACCACGCCCAATCAGCCGGGCGGCGCGCCTGCGCTGCCGCGCGCCACCACGCCGCCGCAACCCGGCAGCGGCACCCAGCCCGGGGCGCCTGCGCAGCCGCGCGCCACCACGCCGCCGCAACCCGGCAGCGGCACCCAGCCCGGGGCGCCCGCGCAGCCGCGCGTGACCAATCCCGAGTCGAGCCCGCGCCAGGAGAACGGACAGCGTGGCGAATCGGCGCGACGCGGGCATCCGCAGGGTCGTGAGGCCGAGCGGAGCACGGCGCCGCCCGCTCCCTCGGGTCCAGGCGGTGCGCCGCCGCAGGGTCAGGCGCCGCGGGTCACCACGCCGCCGAGCCCGTCCCAGGGCCAGGCGCCGCGCGCGACCACGCCGCCGCCGAGCCCGTCCCAGGGCCAGGCTCCGCGGACGACCACGCCGCCGCCGGCGCCGTCGGCTCCCCCGGCGGTGAGCGCTCCCCAGCAAGCGCCACGTGACCAGGGACGCCCCGAGCCGCGTCAGTCCGCGCCGCCGCGCCAGCCGACGCCCGCGCCGCAGGCTCCGCCCAGCATGCAGCCGCAGCCGGGGGGGTCGACCCCGCCGGGCCAGCAGCAGAGGCAAGAGCCACGCTCGCAGCAGCCGTCGAGGCAGGAGCCGTCACGCGCGCGGGTCGAGGCGCCGCAGCCGGAGCCTGCGCGCGCGCGCATCGAGCCACCGCTCCCGTCGTCACGCGCGCGAATCGAGGCGCCTGCGCAACAGCCACCGCGCGCGCGTATCGAGGCGCCGGCGGCGCAGCCCTCCAGAACTCGCATCGAGGCGCCGCCGCAGGAGCCGTCCCGGGCGCGGAGCCAGCCCTCGCCGCCGCAGGAGCCGGCGCGCACGCGCATCGAGCCGCCGCGCCAGGAGCGCGTGCCCGAGCGGGTGCAGCCGGCCTCGCGTCGTGACCCGGTGGGCGAGCGTGGCCGACCGGACCGCGGGCCCGATCGCGACGGCCCGAGCCGTGGCCGTCCGGACCGCGATCGTCAGAGCTAAGTCCGCCCTGCCTCGCGCGGCTTGACGCCGGCCGGGATCCCGGCGGACACTGCCGCCCCGTGACCGCGCGCGTCCTCGGCCTGGACATCGGCACCACCGCGGTCAAGGCGATCGCGCTCGACGAAGTCGGCCGCGCCGTGGCGACTGCGAGTGTCGCGCACGATGGGCACACGCCGCATCCCGGCTGGGCCGAGGGTGATCCCGAGCGCTGGTGGGCGAACGCGGTCGAGGCGATGCGGCGCCTCCGCGCCGAGACGCCCCTCGACGGCGTGGGCATGGTGGGAGTGAGCGGGATGGTGCCAGCTCTCATCTGCCTCGATGCCGCGGGCCGCGTGCTCCGCCCCTCCATCCAGCAGAATGACGCCCGGACCTCCGCCGAGATCGTCGCACTGCGCGCGAGCCTGTCCGCCGGTGACTTCCTCGCGGCCACGGGCCAACCCATCTCGCAGCAGCTCGTGCTCCCGCGCCTCCTCTGGTTGCGCCGCCATGAGCCCGATGTCTACCGGCGCATCGACCGCCTCCTCGGCTCCTACGACCTCGTGACGCACCGGTTGACCGGTGAGTGGAGCCTGGAGCGGAACTGGGCGCTCGAGTCCGGTTTCTGGGACGGGCGCCGGCACGGCTGGTACGAGCCGGCCTTCGCGGCGGTCGGGACGCCGGAGGCGTGGCTCCCGCCCGTGCGCGCGGCGCACGAGGTGGTCGGCGCGGTGACGCCGGCCGCTGCCGCGAGCACCGGGCTCCGGGCGGGGACGCCGGTGATCGCGGGAAGCGCCGATCACGTCGCCGCCGCGCTGGCCGCGGGGTCGGGGCCCGGCGAGCTCGTGCTGAAGATCGGCGGCGGCGGCGACGTGCTCTACGGGGTGGATCGCTTCGCGCCCGATCCGCGGCTCTTCATCGACTATCACGATGTCCCCGACCGCTTCTTGCTGAACGGCTGCATGGCGGCGAGCGGGCTCCTGGTGAAGTGGTTCGCCGAGGTCTTCGCGCCTGACCTGGGATCCGGCGAGGACCGCTACGCCCGCCTCGACGCGGAGGCGGCGCCCACGCCGCCCGGGGCGGATGGCCTCGTGGTGCTGCCGTACTTCCTCGGCGAGAAGACGCCGATCTTCGATGCGGACGCGCGGGGCATGATCTCGGGGTTGACGTTGGGCCACCGCCGCGCCCATCTCTTCCGCGCGATGCTCGAGGCGGTCGCCTACGGCTTCCGCCATCACGTGGACGTGCTGGTGGAGGGCGGGCACGCGATCCGCTCGATTCGCATCATGGACCGGGGCGCCCGGAGCCCGCTCTGGCGGCAGATCGTGGCCGATGTGCTGGGCCGCTCCATCGAGTATGCTCCGGGGGCGGACCTGGGCAGCGCGTTCGGCGTCGCCTGGGTGGCCGGCGTGGCGCTCGGCGCCTGGGGCTGGAGCCGGCCGCGCGAGCCCGCGGGCGCGGTGCACCACGCGGTACCCGAGCGCACCGCCCGCTACGACACGCTGTACCGGCGGTATCGCGAGCTCGGAGGCGTCAGCACAGGAGGTCACACATGACCAAGCACAAGATCGCCGTGATTCCCGGCGACGGCATCGGCAACGAGGTGGTGCCCGAGGGCATGCGGGTGCTCGAGGCGGCGGGCCGCCGCTTCGGCTTCGAGTGCGCGTTCACCACGTTCGACTGGAACTGCGAGCGCTTCACCAAGACCGGGCGGATGATGCCCGAAGACGGGCTGGAGCAGCTCCGGCAGTTCGAGGCGATCTTCCTGGGCGCGGTGGGCTTTCCCGGCGTGCCCGATCACGTCTCCCTCTGGGGACTCTTGATCCCGATCCGCCGCGGCTTCCATCAGTACATCAATCTGCGCCCGGTGCGGCTGCTCAAGGGCGTGCGCTCGCCGCTCGCGGGGCGGACCTCCGCCGACATCGACATGCTGATCGTGCGCGAGAACAACGAGGGGGAGTACTCGGAGATCGGGGGCCGGCTCTACCGTGGGGCGGACAACGAGATGGCCATTCAGCAGGCGATCTTCACGCGCATGGGCTGCGATCGCGTGATGCGCTATGCGTTCGAGCGGGCGCGGCGGCGGCCGCGCAAGCACGTGACCTCCGCCACCAAGTCCAACGGCATCATCCACAGCATGCCGTACTGGGACGAGCGCTTCGCCGCGATTGGCAAGGACTACCCCGACGTGAAGACCGCGCAGTTCCACATCGACATCCTCGCCGCCCACTTCGTGCAGCATCCGGACTGGTTCGACGTGGTGGTGGGCAGCAACCTCTTCGGCGATATCCTCTCCGACCTCGGCCCCGCCATCGCGGGGTCCATCGGCATCGCGCCGGGCGGCAACATCAACCCCGAGAAGGAGTACCCGTCGATGTTCGAGCCCGTGCACGGCTCGGCCCCGGACATTGCGGGCAAGGGGATCGCCAACCCGGTGGCGCAGGTGTGGACGGGGGCGATGCTGCTCGAGCACCTCGGCCATCAGGACGCGGCCGACGCGGTGGTGAGGGCGATCGAGAAGCTCGTGGAAGAGGGCAAGACGGTGACGCGCGACCTCGGCGGCAAGGCGTCCACCAAGGAGGTCGGGCAGGCCTTGGCGTCGATGATCTGACGTCTCGATCGGGAGCTCTGGTATCGTGAAGCATCGCGGGTCACCGTCTCTCGAGGGAGGACACCATGCGACGTCTGGGGCACATGCTGGTGCTGGCGTGGGTGTTCTGGTCCACGACGTCGCTCGACAACGATCCCCGGCTGCTCCTGACCGACTGGCTGTTCCGCGTGCAGCCATTCCCGGCGGACTCTCGGCCCGCCGACGCGTATGCGACCGAGAGCGACTGCAAGGCCGCGCTGGAGCGCCACATGGCCTTTCTCAAGACGGCCAACGACAGCTATACCCCGGGCCAGTGGAGGCGCGAGGGCAACGACAGCGTGTCGCCGTACTTCCCCACCAAGATGATCACGATGCGCAACCACTTGGAGTGCCGCGAGCAGAGATAGCGCGAGCGGTCTAGGCGCCCAGCACCCGCGTGAGCCACGCGCCGATGTCCGCGATCTCCTCGGCGCACACCGCATGTTGCATGGGGTACTGCCGCCACTCGACCGGATAGCCCAGCTCCTCCAGCGTGCGACGCGAGAACGAGGCGCGCTCCAAGAGGATCAGCGGGTCCTGAGTGCCGTGCATCAGCATGATGGGCACGTCGCGATTGGCCGGGCTGGCCTCGAAGTCCACCGCGTCGGCCAGAGGCAGGTAGGTCGAGAGCCCCAGGATCCCCGCGAGCCGCTCGGCGTGGCGCAGCCCGGTCTGGAGCGCGATGGCCCCGCCCTGGGAGAAACCAGCCAGCACGAGGCGCCGCGCGGCGATTCCGCGCGTCCGCTCGCGCGCGAGCAGCGCCTCCACGCGGGCCTGCGAAGCGCGAATGCCGGCGTCGTCCTGCCGCCGGTCGTTGTAGATGTCGTACCAGGCCCGCATCACGATGCCGCCATTGATGGTCACGGCCTGCATCGGCGCGTGCGGAAAGACGAAGCGCACGCGCAGCGTGGCGGGCAGGCCCAGCTCGGGAACGATCGGCTCGAAGTCGTGGCCGTCCGCGCCGAGGCCGTGCAGCCAGACCACCGCCGCGTCGGGGGCGCCCCGGCCGCTCTCGATCTCGATCGCGTCCGGATGAATGGCCACGCTCAGAGCCGCAGGCGCGTCTTGATGCGGTCGACCGCCTCCACCGTCTGCTCGCGGCTGCCAAAGGCGGTGAGACGCAGATAGCCCTCGCCGCTGGGCCCGAAGCCGGCTCCCGGGGTGGACACGACGTGAGCCTCGTTCAGGAGCTTGTCGAAGAGATCCCAGGAGCCGAGACCTTTCGGTGTCTTCACCCAGATGTACGGCGCGTTGGTGCCGCCGTACGCGGTGAGCCCGGTGCTCGTCACGCCGTCGCGAATGATCCGCGCGTTCTCGAGGTAGAAGTCCACCGCCTCCCGCACCTGCTTCTGCCCCTCGGGGGAGTACGCGGCGGCGGCGCCTTTCTGGATGATGTAGGAGACGCCGTTGAACTTGGTGGACTGCCGCCGGAACCATAGCGCGTGCAGGCTCACCGTCTCGCCGGCGGCCGAGCGGCCCATGCACGCCTTCGGCACGACGGTGTATGCGCAGCGCACGCCGGTGAAGCCCGCGGTCTTGGAGAACGATCGGAGCTCGATGGCCACCTCCTGCGCGCCTTCGACCTCGTAGATCGTCCGCGGGATGGCGGGATCGCGGATGTAGGACTCGTACGCGGCGTCGTAGAGGATCACCGCCTGCTCGCGCCGGGCGTAGTCCACCCAGCGCTTGAGCGCGTCCTTGCCGAGCACCGCGCCGGTCGGGTTGTTCGGGTAGCAGAGATAGATGAGGTCCACGTGCCGGTCGGGAAGGGCGGGGTTGAAGCCGTTCTCCGCGGTCGCGGGCAGATAGACCACGCGCTCGTAGCGCCCGTCGCTGGTGGCGCGCCCGGCGCGCCCGGCCATGACATTGCTGTCCACATAGACGGGGTAGACGGGATCCACCACCGCGATCACGCAATCGGGAGAGAAGATCTCCTGGATGTTCGCGGAGTCCGTCTTGCCGCCGTCGGAGATGCAAATCTCCTCGGGGGTGAGGTGCACCCCGCGCGGCGCGTAGTCGTGGGCCGCGATCAGCTCGGTGAGGAAGGAGAAGCCCGTCTCCGGGGGATACCCGCGAAAGGTCTCCACGCGGCTCATCTCCGTGACCGCGTCCTGCATGGCCCGCACGATGGCGGGCGCCAGCGGCCGGGTGACGTCCCCGATCCCCAGGCGGATCAGCTTCGCGGCGGGATTGGCCTCACCGAAGGCCTTCACCCGCTTGGCGATGTCGGAGAAAAGGTAGCTGCCCTTGATCGCGAGGTGGTGCTCGTTCACGCGCGGCACGGCGGTCTCCTGTATCCGGCGGTAGTGGGCCGGCGCGTGCTCATCCGGCCAGGGGCAGATTGTAGCAGACGGGAGGCGTGGACTACCGGCGCCGCACGATGCCCGAAACGGACCAGAGAACGGCCAAGGCGAAGACCAGGAGAAGGCATTGTCCAATCAGCACGCTGTGATCTTCGAGCCTCGGGGGCAGGGGAATGACTTGCTCGATGACCCGCAAGAACCCGTCGCCCAGACGCTCCGCCAACGCGTCCATTGCACTTGCCTCTCCGGGGTCAGGCCACTCCGTCCGACAGGCCGTACTGTCGCACCTTCCGCGCGATGGTCGACTGCGTGACACCGAGATGCTTGGCCGCGCGCGCCTGGGTCCCGAAGCGGCTGAGGGCGTCACGGAGGAGCTGCGCCTCGACCTTCTGACGCGCCTTCCGCAAGCTGGGCCGCTCATGATCCTCGCTGCGCGCCGGGCTCGTGAGCTGAATGATCTCGGGCGGCAGATCGCCGGCGGTGATGGTCTCACCCTCGGTCGTCACCACCAGGCGCTCCACGATGTTCCAGAGCTCGCGGATGTTGCCGGGGAACCGATACGCGGCGAGCGCGTGCAGGGCGTCGGGCGTGAAGATCCGCCGCCGACCCACCTTGCGCTCGAGCTTGGCGAGCATCATGTCGACGAGATCGGCGATGTCCTCCGGATGCTCGCGCAGTGGGGGGATGTTTATGGTGAGCACGTTGAGGCGGTAGAAGAGGTCGCCCCGGAACGTTCCCTCGTGGATCATCCGGCCGAGATCCCGGTTGGTCGCGGCCACGATGCGGACGTTCGGCCGCTTCGGCTTGACTGCCCCGATGGACCAGACCTCGCCGTCCTCGAGGAAGCGCAGGAGCTTGACCTGGAGCCCGATCGGGAGGTCGCCGATCTCGTTGAGGAGGAGCGTGCCCATGTGCGCGAGCTCGACGAGGCCGGTCTTACCCTTGGCATCCGCCCCGGTGAACGCGCCCTTGACGTAGCCGAACAGCTCGGCCTCGATCAATCCCTCGGGGATCGCGCCACAGTTGACCTCGACGAACGCGCCGGCGTTGCGGGGCGACGCGTGGTGAACCAGCCGGGCGAAGACGCCCTTCCCGGTGCCGGTCTCGCCCAGCAGCAGGACCGGGGAGTCGACCGCCGCGTATTGAAGTGCCTTGTCGTGCTGCGCGCGCATCACCGCGCTCCGGAGCACCGCCTCCGGCGCCGCAAGGTCTCGGACGGTGGCGGCGGTCGGCGGGCGGTAGGCGTCCGCGGGGCCCAGCGTCTCCTGGAGCTTTCGCATCACGCGACTGAAGCCGGTGGCGTCGCGCAGGTTCAGCACGATGTGCCGAATTTCCCCGAGCTCATCGACGACCGGCGTGCCGGAGAGGAGCACGCGCCGGCCGTCGCCGAAGGTCTCGACGCCGGTGACGGTGAGCTTCTGTCTCCGGACATCCGCGAGAACCGAGCACTCGGCGCCCGCTCGAGCGAACACGGCGGTGGCCGACCTCCCGATCACTTCTTCCGGAGCAACCCCCAGCATCTCGAGCGCCAGCCGGTTTGCCTTGAGCATGACACCATCGGCGGTGAGCAGACATACGCCGTCGATCGAGCCCTCCACGACGGCGTCGAGCAGACCCGCGTCCGTCGGGCTTCCCATCACGGCCAGCAGCTCTCTCATCGTGCGGATCGCTCCTCGATAGTTCTCGTTCTTGTTCCGGAGCACACAACGTTACCGCCACCGGGTTGAATCCTCAGCACACTTAATGCCACAGGGTGATGATGCCGTGATTGCCGCATTTTCAACTACTTGGCTCGTAGTTAGGGCTTACCTCACCGAGAGTCGACAAGCGAGGGCTACACGTTTTGCGGTCGCTCGACAGATTTTGTCGCATAAGCGAGATCTGCATGCCCTTTTGCGCCAGAGCTGCATAGCAATAAGCGAATGGCCGATGCAATACCGCATGATGACGATTTGAGGCTATGAGTTCGTGGCTTTAGGGACCATTGAGCCCATTGGGCAGGCCCGCGACGATCGGTTTCTGCATCGAGGGATTGGGCAAATCATTCCGCTAGGTTTTCCGACATGGGCTCGAACCTCCTGAGTTATATCGGGCCAAGCACAAGCCGGAAACGCATACTCCGACGCGGGTCCTCTGGCACGATGCGTGCTCTATGTGCCCCCCGACACCACGGACTCAGGCCCACAGTTAGGGACCGAAATGCACCGAGAAGACATGCACGGAGATCCGACTCTGGGACACGCGATCGTGGTGGTGCTGGGCACCGACCGGGATGACAACTTCCCATCGGTGCAGGAAATACTCGGCCAGCTGGGACTCGGATTCGACGCAGCCCAGCCGCCGTCCGGACCGCTTGAAGGCGACGGCGTCGCCTTCCGAGTTCCGCATGAGCGCTTGGCCGAGGTGGTGGTCGGGCTCGAGAGCTGGGGATTCACCGATGTGCGGGCGTACGAGGGCCGGGATGTCCACCCGATGCGCTGAGCGTCGGGCGGTCTGAACGGGAGCGGGGCAGGACGAGCGGAAGATGGGCTTCCGCCGACAACGCAGTGCACGGGCGAGCCATTGAGAAAAGGGGAGAAGCAGATGAAGCGACTGATCGGGTATTTCAAGGACCAGCGGGGTGTGGAGACGCTCGAGTGGATCGTGGTCGGCGCGCTCATCGTGGCGGTCGGCATCGCGGTGTACCAGGGCGCGCTGCAGAGCCAGCTCATCACCGCCGTCAACAACATCGGCAGCCGGATCTCGGGTCTGGCGAGCTCGTAACGAGCGACCGCGACGCGGGCGCCTCCGAATCGATCGGAGGCGTCCGCGTCGGGACTTCAAGGGGAGGAGCCAACCGTGCTCAAGACGATTTGGTCGTATGTACGCGACGAGCGTGGGGTCGAGACCCTGGAGTGGATCGTGGTCGGCGCGCTCATCGTCGCCATCGGCATCGCAGTCTATCCGGGCACTTTGCAGAGCCAGCTGACCACCGCGATCAACGCGATCGGTGGGACGCTTTCGGGCCTGGCGAGCTCCTGAGGCTTTTCATGAGGACGATGAGAAAGCTCTTCGATAGTCGCGGCACGTCGACGCTCGAGTTCGTCGTCGTGCTCCCGGTGCTCCTCTTCGTCCTCTTCGCGATCGTGGAGGTGAGCCGGGCCTGGCTCACTCTCAATCTGGCCACGGCCGCCGCGCGCGAGGGCGTACGCGCCGGCGTGGTGGCAGCGCCCGACTCGGTGAGCACAACGGGTGACGCCAAGATCAACGCGATGCTCGGCTCGGGGACATGGACCGGCGGCGTCACCTGCGCGACGTCGCCCTGTGCGCCGGACCAGGTCGTGTCGGCGACGGTCACGCTCCAGTTCCAGACCGTCGTGCCGCAGATCATGCCGGCGATGTGGGGGACCATGAACATCACACAGACCGCAACCATGCGGTACGAATGAGGAACCTGCACCCATGAACCGTCGACTGATGATCGTGCTGGTCTTCGCCACGATCGTGGGCTTGATCGCCAGCTTCCTCGTCTATCAGGTGGTGCGCCAGATGGCGCTGGCGGGTAGACCAGAAGGCACCGAGCCGGTGGTGGTGGCCGCGGTCAACATGACCATGGCCGAGTCGGTGACGAGCCAGCACGTCAAGCTCGTGCAGTGGCCGAAAAACGCCATTCCCACGGGCGCGGTCCGGAACCTGGCCAACGCTGAAGGGCGGGTGGTGCGGAGCGCGATCATGGCGGGCGAGCCCCTCCTCGAGTCGCGGCTGGCCCCCGAGCTGGCGGGCAAGGGCGGCGTGATGCCCATGCTGGTTCCCGAAGGGCAGCGCGGAGTCTCGATCAAGGTCGACGAGGCGATCCGCGAGAGCGGGTTCATCCTTCCGAACAGCCGGGTGGACGTGCTCGTGAGCATGACCAAGCCCGGCTCCACCAACGAGCGCATCGCCAAGGTGATCCTCCAGGACGTGCCGATCCTCGCCGCCGGTCAGACCGTGGAGATGCGGGACAACAAGCCCATCACCGTGACGACGGTCACGCTCGCCCTCACGCCGGAGCAGACCGAGCGGCTCGCGGTGGCGCAGAGCGAGGGACGGATCACGCTGGCGACCCGCAACCTGCGGGACAACGAGGTCGTGAGGACGGCGGGCGCCACGCAGGCGACCCTTCTGAGCGATGTGCGCACCGCGGCGGTGGCCCCGGCGGCGGCGCCGGTGGCGCGCAAGCCCGTGCCGGTGGCCGCCGCGCCGCTTCCACCTCCGGCCCCCGAGGGCCACACGGTGGCAGTGGTCCGCGGCACCCGGCTCACCGAGCAGCAGTTCGTCCGCACGGGTGAACGGGGATGGGTCGAGCGCCAGTCTGTGGAGCGGAAATGATGGGTGAGATGAACAAGGAGACCTGCATGCGCTTGCCACGCGTCAAGGAGAGCCGTCTCGTGCTCGGCGCGCTCGGGCTGGCCACGCTGCTCGGCGCCATCGCCGGGCCGGCCGGCGCCCAGGAGCAGACCGCGGTATTCGTCGCCTCCGACCAGGCCAACGTGCTCACGGTGGGACCCGAGCCCCTCAACAAGGTCGTGGTGGCGAATCCCAACGTGGCGGATGTCCAGGTCCTGAATCCCACGCAGCTCCTTCTCACCGGCAAGACGGTGGGGCGGACCACGCTGCTGCTCATCTTCGCCGGTAACAAGCAGCGCCAGTACGATGTCGTGGTCCATCCTTCGCAGGCGCTGCCCGCCTTGTCCACGCCGGCGAGCCCTGAGCCGTACTCGGTCCTCGTGCATCGGGGCGATCAGGTGAGCCAGCGCTTCTTCCTCCGCGACAAGTCGGAGATCTGGATCGAGCTCGGCACGGTGAAGGACACCGAGGCCCCGAAAAAGTGAACTCAATCATGGAACGGAGAGGCGATCGAATGCGCGATGCGCTTGGGCGGAGACGGGTTCTGGCCTGGCTCCTGCTCGTGGCGATGCTCGCCACGGGCGCGATGCCGGCCCTCGCCGACGAGCAGGGCGTCGTCCGGCTCGAGGTCACCATCGGGAAGTCGCAGGTCGTCGAGCTGAAGGAGCCGTTCACCCGCGTCTCCGTGACCAACCCCGCCGTCGCGGACGTGTTCGTCGTGACGCCCAACCAGCTCCTCGTGAGCGGGAAGGCGGTCGGGACGACGTCGCTCGTGGTCTTCTACCCGCGCAAGACCGTCTTCTTCGATATCTTCGTCCAGACGGACATCGCCCTGCTGCGCGAGCGGCTGAAGCAAGTGGCCCCCAAGGATGAGATCGATGTCCAGACCGCGCAGGACTCCCTCATCCTGACCGGGACCAGCACCAGCGAGCAGGTCATGGCGGGAGCGATCGAGGTGGCGTCCGTCTTCGCGCCCAAGGGCAAGGTCATCAGCCTGCTGAGCGTGAGCGACATCAGGCCGCAGCAGGTGCTCCTGCAGGTCCACGTGGCGGAGGCCACGCGGCAGGCTCTCAAGGAGCTCGGGTTCAGCGTCCGCGCCCTGGGCGATACTCTCCAGGCCGGCGCCACGCCGGGCAACGCATTCTTCCCGGGTCTCGGTAGCCTCGGGGCGGTGGGCGCGCGTGAGCTGGCAAACCAGGCGTTCGGCCGCAACACGCCAGACTTCGCGTTCCCGGGCAGCAACTTCTTCCTGTCGACCGGTGCGCGCGACTACGCCATGCTGGTGCGCGCCCTCGCCGAGCGGGACCTCTTCCGCACGCTGGCGAAGCCGAACCTGGTCACCCACAGCGGCCGCGAGGCGAAGTTCCTCTCGGGCGGAGAGTTTCCGTACCCGGTGGCGCAGGAGAACAACCGGGTCACCATCGAGTTCAAGGAGTTCGGCGTCGGGATCCTCTTCACCCCCACGGTCGTGGACGGGGACACGATCAATCTCAAGATCCGGCCCGAGGTCTCGAGCCTCGACTTCAGCCAGGGACTGGTCGCGGCCGGGTTCGCCATCCCCGTGCTACGCAAGAATCAGGCGGCGACCAACATTAGCCTCAGGGACGGAGAGACATTCGCGATCGCCGGCCTGATCAACAACGAGGTGCGCCAGGCGGTGGCGAAGATCCCCATCCTCGGGGACATCCCGATTCTCGGTACGCTCTTTCGCAGCACGCGCTTCCAGAACAACGAGACCGAGCTCTTGTTCCTGGTCACCGTGAAGCTCGTGAAGCCCGATCCGGTCGGCTCGCCCTTCACGCCCGACGCCCAGGCGCTCTTCAATCTGCGTGAGAAGGAGAAGAAGGAATTCACCCTCGTGCCGGGGATCCCGGCCGTCGGCGAGATCATGGAGCGCCCCTTCGGGCAGAGCGACCTTCCTCCGAAAAAGTGAGCTCAGCGTGACCCCAGCAACCGTGCTCCGTATCGTCGTCGTCGACTCGGACGCCGAGTCCCGCACCGCCCTCCGGAAGATGCTCGGAGGCATGCCGGGCGCGGTGGTGGTTGGTGAGTTTGGCGATGTCCGGCAGGCTCTACTGGACACGCCGAGCCGTCGCCCTGACCTGGTGCTCGTCGAAGTGCCGGGCGCGGGGCGGGACGACGAGGGGGCGAGCGTTCGGAAGTTCGCAGAGGTGCTGCCCGAGGCGGCCATCGTCGCGATGGGCGATGGGGTATCGGCGGAGGCCGTGCTCAAGGTCATTCGCGCCGGAGCCTTCGAGTTCCTGCCCCGGCCCGTGTTGCGCGCTGACCTGGCGGAGGCGCTCGAGAAGGTCACACGCGTGCGCCGCGGCCCGGCCCCGAGCGTCCGCAAGACGGGGCGCGTGCTCTCGGTGTTCTCCACGAAGGGCGGCCTCGGCGTGACCACGGTGGCGATCAACCTCGCGGTCTGCCTCGCCGAGCGGTCGCCCGACAACACCCTTCTCATCGAGCTCGACACGCGGCAATCCGACATCGCGACGTTCCTCGACCTGCGCCCGACGTACTCGGTGGTCGACGCCTTCGACAACATCGATCGCCTCGACGAGTCGTTCCTCCACGGCCTCCTCACCCGGCACTCCAGCGGGCTCTGGGTGCTCCCTGGCCCGCTCCGGATGGAGCGGACGCAGCTCAACGGCGAGCAGGTCCGGGCCGGCCTCGAGATCATCCGGTCGCACTTCGACCACGTGGTGCTCGATCTCCGGCACGACACCTCCCCGGGGACGTTCGCCGGGCTCGAGGCCTCCGACGCGATCGTTTTTCTCACCAACTTGGAGGTCTCGGCCCTCCGCTCCGGCGCGGCCGGCCTCGCGGGATTCCGCCTGCTCGGCCTCGATTCCCATAAGGTGAAGGTCGTCGTGATGCGGGAGGACACCGGCGAGGACGTGACGCTGAAGCACGCGCGTGAAGCCCTCGGCGTGCCGGTGTACTGGCGGACGCCGAGCGACTACCAGGCGGTGGTGTCCGCGATCAATACGGGGAAGCCGGTGGTGACCGCCGCGCCCCGCTCGAAATTCGCCCGAAACGTCAGGCAGCTCGCGGAGTCGCTTGCGGGCGGCGCGCACGGACCGAAGGGTCCGTCGGCCTCGAAGCGCGCGAGCTCATTGCTGGGCATGGTCTGGCATCCCAAGAGCACAGGAGCCTGATAGATGGCACTCTTCCAGCGACGGCAGGGCACGGAGCCCGCTCCGGTGGTGACGAACGGCGCGGCCCCGCGGGAGCCGAAGCGGGCCGGCGAATCGGCCTACTTCGAGCTCAAGACCCGCATCCACCGCCAGCTCATCGAGAGCCTCGACTTGTCGAAGCTCAACTTGCTGCCCCGGGAGACCGTCCAGCAACAGATCCAGCGCATCGTCGAGGACATGCTCGCGAGCGACGAGACGCCGCTGAGCCGGCAAGAGCGCGAGCAGCTCGTGGTCGAGGTCCAGCACGAGACGTTCGGTCTCGGCCCCATCGAGCCGCTCATGCAGGATCCGACGGTGTCCGACATTCTCGTCAATGGGCCGCGCGCGGTGTACGTCGAGCGTCGCGGGCGACTGGAGCGGACGCGGCTCATCTTCCGCGATGACACTCATCTTCTGCAAGTCATCGAGCGCATCGTGTCGCGCATGGGCCGGCGGGTGGACGAATCCTCCCCGATGGTGGACGCGCGCCTGCCCGATGGCTCGCGCGTCAACGCGATCATCCCGCCGCTGGCGCTGGATGGGCCCGTGCTCTCGATCCGGCGCTTTGCGGTGGATCCGCTGAAGACCGACGACCTGATCGACCTGAATACCTGGACGCCCGCGCTCTCCGCGATAATCCGGGCCGCCGTCAAGGCGCGGCTGAACATCTTGATCTCCGGCGGTACGGGATCCGGCAAGACGACGCTCCTCAACGTCATCTCCGAGGCCATCCCGAACAATGAGCGCATCGTCACCGTGGAGGACTCGGCCGAGCTCCAGCTCCAGCAGGAGCACAAGGTCCGCCTCGAAACGCGCCCGGCCAACATCGAGGGCGCGGGGAGCGTGACCCAGCGGGATCTGGTGCGGAACGCGCTCCGGATGCGGCCCGACCGGATCATCGTCGGCGAGGTGCGCGGCCCCGAGGTGCTGGACATGCTCCAGGCCATGAACACCGGCCACGACGGCTCCCTGTCCACCGTCCACGCGAACTCGACACGCGACGCGCTGGCCCGGCTCGAGACCATGATCCTCCTGTCCGGCATCTCGCTCCCCGTGCGGGCGATGCGCGATTACATCGCCTCCGCGCTCGACCTGATCATCCATCTCTCGCGGCTGAGCGACGGGAGCCGGAAGATTCTCCGCCTCACCGAGGTGGTCGGCATGGAAGAGGACGTGGTGACCACCCAGGACATCTTCGTCTTCGAGCAGGAGGGTGTGGACAAGGATGGGAAGGTGATCGGCTACCATCGCGCCACCGGGGTCCGGCCCAAGTTCGCGGACCGTCTGCGCCGCGCCGGCATCGAGCTGGACCCGGACATCTTCAACCCGAACAAGCGGCAGGCGGTTCGTTGATGCCCCTGGTCGTCGCCGCGCTGACCTTCATCCTCGTGCTGGCGCTCATCGCCGGTGTCACGTGGTCCTTCGAGGGAAAGCGGCGGCTGCGCGCGCGGCTGGCCAATGGGGCCACCGTGGGCGCCGGCGTTGACCCCGATCTCCTGCGCGCCCAAGCACGGAGCCGCGCGGCTGCGTCGTCGCGCCAGGCCGCCCTCTACGATCGTCTGGCCCGCCTCGCGGCCCAGGCGGGCTATCCCGGGTTGTCCAACGACTTCCTCCTCTACGTCAGCATTGGCGCCGTGCTGGGCCTGTTGCTGGGGTGGCTGCGCACGGGGTCCTTCCTCTGGGGCGTTGGGGCGGCGGCGGTAGTAGGGGCAGTCCCCATCTTGTTCCTCCTCTGGAAGCGGCAGAAGCGGATGCAGCGCTTCGAGGCCCAATTCCCGGACGCGCTCGACGCGATGTCGCGCGCCATCCGCGCCGGGAACGCGCTCAGCAGCGCCATTCAACTCGTCGGGCAGGAAATGCCGAATCCGCTTGGAGCCGAGTTCTCCCAGGTGTTCGAGGAGACCCAGCTCGGCTTGGATCCCGGCGAGGCGCTCTCGCGGCTGGCCGAGCGCACTCCGACCGACGACGTCCGGTTCTTCTGCACCGCGGTGCTCATCCAGCGCGGCTCGGGCGGCAATCTCGCCGAGATCCTGGACCGGCTGAGCGAGGTCATCCGGGAGCGCTTCAAGATCCTGAGCCATGCCCGCGCTCTCTCGGCCCAGCACCGCTGGTCGGCCATCTGCGTAGGGCTGAGCCCGGTGGCCTTCGCCATCATGTTCGAGCTGATGAGCCCGGGCTATTTCACGCCCATGTTGGAGTCACCGCTCGCCCCCGTGCTCCTTGGCGCCGGCCTGACCATGGAGACCATCGGCTTCTTCATGGTGTGGCGCATCGCCAAGATCAAGGTATGAGGCCGTCATGAACCCATTCACCGTCGCGATCGTCACGTTCTTCCTGGTGGTCGGGGTGACGCTCGTCAGCGCGATGATCGCCCTGCGGCTCTGGCCGGCCATCGGGCGCGGGCGGTTATTCGGCGCGTCCACCGTGTCCGAGGGGCCCGTGTCGATCTTGAGATTCGACAGCGAGCCCCAATCCGCGCTCCAGCGCGCCATCGAGAAGCTCGGCCGGAACGTCGTCCCGAAGGACAACGTCCGACTCACGCGCTACCGCGTACGCCTGACCCAGGCCGGCTTCAGCGATCCCCGCGGTGTCGCCATGCTCTGGGGCGCCAAGGTCGTCGGCGCGCTGATCGGATTCCTCGCCTATCCTTTCTTCGGATTCCTGGTCCAGCGGGTGCTCTCGAACACCCTGATCATCTCGCTGGTCTGCCTGGCAATCGGATTCATGCTTCCGGACTTCTGGCTCTACAACCGGATCAAGGAGCGGCAGCGGGCGATCGTGAACATGCTGCCGGACGTGCTCGACCTCCTGATGGTCTGCGTGGAGGCGGGCTTGGGCTTCGACGCAGCGGTCGCGCGCGTGTCCGAGCAGGAAGAGCTGACGCGGAGTCCCCTCCACCAGGAGCTGATGCGCATGCATCTCGAAGTGCGGGCCGGCCGACCCCGCGAAGAGGCGCTGCGGAGCCTGGGTGAGCGGTGCGGCGTGCAGGAAGTGCGCTCGATGGTGAGCGCCTTCGTCCAGTCCGATCGGCTCGGGACGCCCCTCGGTAAGACCCTGCGCGTCCACGCGGAGACGGCGCGCGTCCAGCGCCGACATCGCGCAGAGGAGCGGGCGTCCCTCGCGCCGCTCAAGATGATCTTCCCGACCGTGCTGTTCCTGATGCCGGCGTTCTTCCTGGTGGCGATGGCGCCATCCCTCATCGGTCTCATCAAGTCATTCAGGAGCCTCGTACAATGACGAAGACCCTGACCCCTCTCGTGCGTGCCGCTGCCCTGCTGATCGGCTTCCTCGCCCTCTGGACCGCGCCGGTCGCGGCCCAGGACGTGATGGCCGAGGTGCGGACCTGGGACGGACAGTCCTGGCGCATCGCGCAGCCGTCGCTCGAGGTGTTCTACACGATCCCGGCGCCCCACCAGGGCGGTCCCGACCCCTATACGGCGGGGCCGAGTGGCAACACGTCCGGCGGCCAGGTGGGCACCGGATCGTCCGCGTTGCCGGTCATGTCAGGTTCGGTCGGAACGCTGCAGAGCTACTTTCAGGGCGGCCCGGAGCCGCGCCAGGGTCATCGCCAGGCCGACTACATCACGGTGCGCCGTGGGGGGGTCGAGCGGCAGATCCCGTTTGCCAGCATCGCGAGCCTCACCCTCGCGCGGTATCCTGTTGCCAGCACCCTGCCGGCCTTTTACGTGAACCGGCATTTCAGGTACACTGCCACCGTTGTCCTGACCGATGGTTCCCGGGTAGAGGCCGATGCCATCAACCTCGGCACCCTGGTCCTTCGGGGTCAGACGGCCTCGGGGCGGCTGGACCTGCCCTGGGAAGAGATCCAGTCCGTCAGTTTCCAGCGCTAACAACGAGGAGCAGAACCCATGAGACTTCAGCGGCTCCGTGACTGGCTCAACAACGAGCGCGGCAATGTCCTGCTGTTCACGTTCACGCTCCTCGTCTTCATGCTGGTGATGGGCGGGTTTGCGATGGACTTCGCCTATCAGGCCGCCGCGCGCACGGAGCTACAGCGGACCATCGACGCCGCCGCCCTGGCCGGCGCTGGGAAGCTCGGCTTCGACGACACGGTGTTCCCCACCGTACGTGCGACCGCGCAACAGTACGGGACCTTGAACCCTCTGCGCACCGGCGTGCTGACGCTCAATCTCAACACTGCGAACGATCCCGCGGGCAATATCGTGCTCGGGATCTACAACTCAGGGAGCTTCAGCCCGTCGCTCGTGGGCAGCCAGGTCAACGCGGTGCGCTGCCAGATCCAAACCACCATCCCGACCTCGTTCCTGCGGCTGCTGAACATCGACACGCTCCCCGTCACGGCCAGCGCGGTCGCCATCTCCAACCCGCCGGTCCTGCCGGGTTGCGGCACGCCCATCCTGCCCATCGCGGTGACCCCCTGCGCGTTCTACGACGCGGGGAGCGGACAGTTCAACAACAGTAACGGCTGCGGCACCGGCCTCACCTGGATCTCGAGCAACAATATCTGCAACAACCAGGCGGGCAGCCCGCAATCCTGCAACAGCGCGGCTTGGGCCAGCCTCGACGGCACCAACTGGACCAGCGGTCAGCATCAGGCGGCCATCACGAACGCGGGGCTCGGGGCCAACGCGGCGTGCAATGCCACAGCACCGGCTGGCGGCAACACCTACCTCGACAACGGCATGGTTCAGCCCACGTTCAACCTGCTTCGAGATACCTTTGTCGCGGGGCGGACTTCGACCCTGGCGAGTGGCGACATCATCAAGATTGTGAACGGGAGTCCGCAGGTCGTGTACCAGGCGTCCTGGGGCGGCTGGGAGGTGGGCGTCATGATGGTGCAGACCGCGTGTCCTCCCGGCGCGATGACCGGGACGGCCCCCATCATGACTTACAGCAAGTTCGTGGTCACCCAGGTCTTCGACCAGAACAACGGCTGCATCATCTCCCCGAACATGGATCCGCAGGCGGCGTCGTATTGTGGCACGCGCGACAACAGCCTCCGCGCAGTGTTCGGATACTTCCGCTGCGACACCCTCGGGCAGGTGGCAACGCTCGATCCGGTGCCCCGCACCGCATTAGCGGCCAAGCTCAAGCTGGTCAGGTGATCGAACGCGTCCTCGCGGCGCTCCTCGCCTGTGCGTTCCTGGCGGGGGGCGCCGGCGCGGGGTTCGGGGAGCCTCGGCCGGCTCCGCAGCTCCTGCCGGCCGAGCGCCTGTCGTATGGCGCGGGATCACCCGGGCTCATGGAGCATGCCACGCCGGTGGGTCCGCTTGTGGGAGTCGAGGGCCTGCCCTCCGCGCCTCGTGCGGCGACGGTCGTCTCGCCGCCCACATTGGCAGGCCGTGCGGTCCCGGCGTCCTTCCCCCCGCGCGCACTCTCGCCCGATCACGCGGATACCCTCGAGCCCGCCGGAGAGGTCTCGGAACCCCGCATCAAGCCGTAGGATAACGACGGCAGCGTCGGCAAGAATGGACTCATGAGCGACCCCGTGTTCCCGCCGTGGCCGGCGCGCTCCAAGCCGTCCGCG